>Ga0116231_10000308_pt1 | contig 77578 bp, 60 predicted proteins | sample S1TSphgellanicum_2_FD_89695 | JGI IMG/M metagenome (GOLD analysis project Ga0116231, IMG submission 89695) | Host-associated microbial communities from peat moss isolated from Minnesota, USA - S1T2_Fd - Sphagnum magellanicum MG | ecosystem: Host-associated > Plants > Peat moss > Unclassified... | reverse complement strand
TGGAATAGTTTTTTTATATTAAATCCAAAATTAGAAAAGCCTTCCAAAAAAACTTTTTTTTTTTCAAAACCTAGATATACCTACACCTTTATTTTTCCCCCCCCCCCCCACCCCCAAAAAAATGTACCCTTTTATATTTCCTAATTTCCAAGCACTCATTTCAATGTTTCATATTTTCTTCCATTTTAAAGTAAAGACACATTCACATGGTCACCTTTACAAGACTTTTCTTATTTGGTAAATAATGGTGTGCCGAGCGTTGCCCCATGTTTTCAATGTGCTTTAATCATGGGTTTTCTTCATATAACATGGATTTTTTATTGTACATTATCTTGAAGCTAGAGATGTGGAGATATGTTTTATCTTTCCCATACATCGCATGTCCAAACTTAGTCCAATTTGGATGGATGGGACTAGTAGATTCTAAGAATGACATTCCATTTTGGTTCCTTTTTATTTTCATGCCTTAGATCCCTTCTCCTCAATTAGCCACGATGAACAATCCCTCTTCTTTTCTATGATAGTTTTTAGTTCCATTCCTCCAAAACATAAGGTAAAAGAAACATGGAAACTCTTTAAACATATAAATCCTTTGAATGTGACAAGGTTTTCATTCATGAAAATCCAAAGAATAGATGAAAAACTTGAGTGACTTTTTTAAATTGAATATAAATTTGACACATCATGTTCACATCATGCTTACAAGATGGCCAACTTCCTTTTATGGGAGCCCATTACTTTTGGAAAGCTCAAAAGACAATCTCAAAATGATGCAAGTTGACATTCCTGATGTCAATTTCTTTTTGAAAGCAAATCCTTTGAAAGAAGTCAGCTAATTTCAATGTGTCATTTATAAATGTTAATCATTATTTGAAAATTACGTGTGTACTTTGTTTGTTGCATATGATTTTTAGCATGATGGATTATTGATCTTGTTTTTTTGCATTTATTTAAAATATATTTGGTTTCAAATTGTTCACCATATAATTCTTATCATCATGTATGTATTAACTATTTTTTCCAAGACTAACTATCTCATTCTTATATCATAGTTTCATTCTCTTCTTTTCAACACCATAGTTATGAGCATATTTTTAATACATTTTACACCAATTTGCATCCCATTTATTTTCAATTGAATATGAATTCTATTGAATGTATTGGAATTAAATTAAGGAATTTGAATTCAATTCAATTTGAGTTCAATTCCAATGGTTATGATTCATCAAAATTGGTTTAGGTAAGACAACTTTAAGTTTCATAAGTCATTGTCGTCATTGTAACTTAAATAGTTCCAAATTGGAATTTGTTTAGCCCACTTTCAAGTGAAGAGGCATGGAAAGGTGTTTTTTTGGATATGTGTTTTTTTTTAATGTTTTTTTTCAACACCATATTCACAAGAATTGTTTTAGTACTTATCCACCAATTTGCATCTCATTTATTTTAAATTTAATTTGATTAAATTTAACTTCAATTCACATTCAATTCAAGTTGCAAATTGTAATGTTGTTGATGATTGAATCCCATATAGGAGGATTTATTACATTTTACACATTGCATCATGTCATTCTTTTTTGGTTGAAATTCATTTATATGAAGGTTATTTCAATGTATGTTATGTCATTGGGTGCAAATGAGATACAATGAACCTATAGGATTACTTTAGAAAATAATTACATGTCTTTTTGCCCAAAAATATTTTTTTCATACAAATGAATTTTTGAACAATTGTTTTTGCAAATTGTTATAATAAATGCTTACATTTGTCCCAAGTGCATGACATATTTTTTTGTTTATCATTTTTGAATAAATATTAATTTTTGAAAGTGTGTTGATCCCTTGTAAATTCAATGTTTTTAAATGAAAAAAAATCAAATTACAACCAAAAATTCATTTTTTACATTTTTATGTTTTCTTGTATAATCTTAAGCTACAACTTTTCTTAACATATCATGTACCCCATTTATATGTGGTAAAGGAATTTTGAAATTCTAGAATTTTGGATTAATTTTGGAAAGTTCTTTGAATTTTCAAGGTTTTAAAATTCCACATATTTTAAGGTATGAATATTTTCTGAATGTGGCTAATATGTCTTTATCCTCTTAATTTTTTTCCATATTTTAAAAAAATTATATGAATATCTTTTATAGTCCTTTGCAAAAATGACTTCTTCTAACACAATAGGTGTTCATTTTCAAAGGCCTTAAATGGAAACTTAAACTTAAAATTTTATGAAATGGATTTTTGGCTTGAATTCCTTAACATTCATATGAATGAAAAAAAAACAACTTGCCATGATTACCATGGTTTTAAATGTCAAAGCATAAATATTTCTCTAATTTTGTTTGTTTTCATTTGTAGTCCGACACCTTTTATGGTTGGTTGGATTCTGATCAGACCCTATTGAAATATGAAAATGTGTTGACCAATTAAGTTTCATGTGGATATGTTAACATTGCTCAAAATATTATTCACAAATTCACAAATGCTAATGAAAAAGGTGAATAAAAAAAACCTTTGCATTTAACATTTGAAAAAAAAAAAAAAAAAAATATTTAAAAAATATGAATGATATTAAATCTCCTTTTTTTTTTTTTTTTTTTTTTATAAATCATAAATTGTATAAATTTGTGTGATCCCTAGCAATTATGTAAATATTATGTGGGAATTATATGCACAAAGGACGACATGGAGCAAATGTGAAAGCATGTTATGAGTTTGATAATCATCCAATGAAAATGTGTTTCAAACACAAAACAAAAATGAAAGTTGACCATGAATTAAAAATATTAAAATTGTGTTTTTATTACATAGATTGTGATTTTTTATGAAATTTTTTTGTCATGAGTTATCTATGTTTGGGCATGCACATATTTTTGTTTTATCATTGTGGTTTACACTCACTCAAAAGTGTTACACAAGTGATTTTCATTTCATTGTGTGTGATTATGTGAAAAAAACTATTGAAAATATTAAGGAACCAAAAACAGAAATATGTATTATTCTCTTTAGTGGTTTTTTAATGTTTTTTTGGCAATTTTGTCTTGTTATGTTGAAAATGGTGACAAATTGTTTTGCAAATAGAAATTTCATGTACTCAATGAAAAGGCTCAAAAGGGGCTTAGTTTTTTTCTTTTGAACTTTGGGGGATGAAGGGGATGCAGAAGGAATTTCTTTTGTTTTTTCTCAATTCCCAATGTGTTCCCTAAGACATTCACAGTAATGTTTCATTTTTTATCCCGTATTGTTGGATCATGGTTCAACTTCCATGTTCCCAAAATATTCATGATGGCCCAATCAAATGGTTTCTTTTGGGAAAAAATCATTTGTGAGTGCACCTTTCATTAACTAAGAAAAACATAAATAAATACCCCCCTCCCCCCAATATGATAGGAACATGATTTCAAACTTCAAGAACAAAAGAAAAGTCCATATGGTTAATTTTCATTTGGTTTTGTAATTAGCCTTTGAAACATGCATAATCACTTTAGTTTTTTTTGTCAACAACTAGGTAATTAGTCATTCTTACAATTACATGTTGCACATACCTTGTAGTTCATAATACTATTAAGCCAAAAAACTTATCATGTCATGTTTGAGTTGACCCAATGAATTTCAATTTTGTTGTTGTGAGATCAAGATAATTTGTAGATGGTATAATGTGAATATCCACTAATTAAATTAAGTTTTGATTGACTTGTAACTCCATTGTTATTAATCTATGTTTTTTTTTCATTTTTGCAAAGAAGTTAGTGGGATCAAATTTTAAATGCATAATGTTAATTTAGTAAAAACTATTGTGTGTTGGGAACTTTGATTGGTCCCATTGCCAAATAATTTATAATTTGAATATGACTACCACTTAGAATGTGAAAAAATCTAGCCCATATTTCAAATTTATAGGTGAAAAATTATGGCTATGTTTGGAATTAAGTTAGAGGTTTTTAACCATTATTTTATTGCAATTAAAGTTTGTTTTGTGGTGTTTTAATTTTTTAAGTTTAATAACCAGTTTCAACAAATTGTAATATTGCACACATAATGCAAAGTTCAAACTACAAGCACAATTGAACAAAACATACAAACAAATGAATTTACATTAGTAAAATAAAAGCACTTGTGGGGGATTTGAACCTTTCAAATTGGCCCTAACACAAGTGACTTACAAAACCACAAATACTATCTAGTTACAACACAATGTGCAAAGATAAACCAATTTGGCTTGTTATTTATTCGGATTTTATATAGAGATGTGCATAAATAGTCATATATACAAACTTAAGAGGTATGGGTGTTCTTTATCCCTCACCATTACATTCACAATTTTGGCTCATGGATTTTGATTCATTATTTTGTTCATATGACTTCAACATTTACATATGATATTGTTTTTTTTCAAATACTAATACTTTTTGTATGATGTAGGTTTTAAGGAAAAAAAATTATAACCTGTACTAGAAGTATTATCAAAATATTGAATGTATTGGTTTTCATTCTATCAACTTTGTATTTATGCATATTTGAATACAAAATATCCAACTTAAATGTTAGATTGATTGTTTTGTTCATATCAATGTCATGTTTCATTTTCTTGGGTGGTCTACGCATACATTGTTTGAATTGTTTGTATGGATTAATACTCTGCCCAATGTATAATTTGTTATTGTTCTTACATCTAATGTTATACACAAAATGCTTTTGTATTTTGTTCAAAGAGTTGCTCCCTTTTTTTATAGGTACATTACATTTTTGGACAACATTATTTGTAGTTGGATTTTTCTTGTTGTTTGATCTAAGAGGTTGACCATGACTTCTTTTTGAATTGGTTGGGCTATCCTCTTCATGAGCTTCAATTGGATTAACTTGTTTATCCTCTTTGTTAGATGTTTCAATTGAAAATAATGTTTTCTTTAGTCACTTCAAAGGTTTCTTTTCCAACCTTCATTTCTTCAGTGTTAAGATCATCAAACTCAACTATTTTTAGAACATGCTAAACATTGATAGATTTTGGACTTTTTAGCACTTGAGTTGGTAATGAAACTTGCTAATCGTTCATTGATTTTTTTGTAGGAGATTTCACCTTTTGAGAAGGGACAACAAAGGGTAGGGATGCATAATCATCTTTCACAACAACATTTAACTCTTGAAGAACGTTCTCCATGGCTTGGTAAGAGGGAAAAAGGTAAGATGCCATGTCATTTTTTTCTATCAAATTCAAAGTATTTACATTTGAGGTGATATGGACTCAAAATCCCCTTGTAAGTAGATTGTATTTCTTGATGGATGAGACTATATGCATCCCGCTTATTGAGATGAATGTCATTTTGGTCGTAGTTGACATTTAAGACATCCATGAGGATAAAAACATGACCCAATTTATTTTTTAAATGTTAGCATCAAATTGAAATCCTACTTTTGAATATTATAGCCTTATATTGATATTTTAAACAAGTAATAGATTATTTGCTAACATCAAAATCATACAATGTTACATTCTTTTGTAGCAATTCAGACTCAACTTACAATTGGGCCTTTGTATGTAGAATACTTGGACATGGTAGGTAGTTGTTGTGTGTTGAAAGAAAAGTTTTTTTCTACATCCAACCATCTATAAACTCTTTTATTGTTCATAGCTTTGAAATGATTGTTTGGCTTGAAAATCCTAGCATCCATAATTATCCATAAGCATTTTTTGGCATGTGGTAGTACACCACTATTTTTTTTATGGTGATATTGATGTTTTGTTTGGTGCCAACACAAGGAATTGAAATGCAAATTTTGCTATCAGATTTTGGAGCATAAAATTTAGTCTACTTGAAAATTTTTTGAAGCCATGACTACAAAAATCAAAATTCAGATTAACTACTTGCCATGTTGTTTCATTTTTTTACACACCTTGAAATGGAAATTGAAAATAAGTATATTGGAAAGCCATAAGGTGTCTAGTTCTTTTCATATTCTTAAATAGACAAAATTGGTGTTTTGTATTGTTCACAAAAGCCTTCAACTTCTTAAATTGTTACATTTAAAAATAATTATATGTCTTTTGATGTTTTATATCTACTAAAACTATTGGAAGTCTACAAGTTTTAAGAATTTATATATGAGCACAATACATATGCTCATTTTTTGAATGTAACACTTTTTATAAAAATTTTAGCCCTTTGTCTTCTTTTCCTTTCTCCTTTTTTCTAGATATTTCTTCAAGTGTTCTACTTTTATGTGTGTTCATTATCATTTCTCACTTTTAAAATATTAATTTATGTGTAAGTGTAAGTGTTCATTCTTTAATTGGTATTAATGTAAAATTTGCTATACATCACTATTTTCTTTGTCCATTTTTTTCACAACAACATGTTTTTGTTTTTGGGGTTCTATTGTATATTATTGGGATTATATCATATATTTGAACTTCAATGGGGTTTTTGTCAAGATCTTTAATTTAACACTTTCACATTATGATTAAACATTGTCATCATCATCTTTTTCAAGATTATTATTACATGATGTTAATGTTGTCAAGATTTGTACTAAAATTGCCTTCTAATTTTGGTGATTGTCCTTGACCAATGTAGATTCCTAAACCTCATGGATTTTGTAAATTGCTCTTGGAACTTTTGTCACCATTTGCTAGTATTCATCTATTCATAACTCATTTTTCAAGTTTACATTAAAAGTACATAGTTTAGCATCCAAAGAAAAAACATGTTCACACTCTCAAGTGGTATTAGTGTTGTAGAATAGAGCTTCCACTCATCTTCTTTGAAAATAAAAAATTCCAATGTTTTTGCACCATGATCTAAAGAACCCACTAAAGAATGAAACTTCAAGATCAAAAGAAGATTAACACACTATGATCTGAAGAAGAATCTAACGATGAATGACCCATCAGAGACTGAAGAAAAATTAAATGAAAAATGAAAAGGCCACTGAAAAAATGAATAATCCTTTGGATAATTTCCCTAAATATGAAGCTAGAGAAGAATTCATCCACTAAAAAATGACATCAAGATTTTGATATGTTGATTATAGCCTTATTGTTGAATGTCTGATGCATATGCCCTTTTTTTTTGCCTTTTTTAAATTTCCAATGTTATTATTAAGAACTATGAACCTTCACAAAAGAAATTCACAACATTCAAATGAACGGGTATCCACATGATCATTTTTTTCATGGGTAAATTTCATGGGTCCATGTTAAAAATCTTTTTTATATTGTATTTTTTTGTGGTGAAAATGTAACTAATTTTTGAATGTTTTCATGAATTTTTATTCCATAATGTTCAATAAACTAAAGAAAAAAGAGGAAAAATAAACCCAAAAAAAATCATGCAAAAGTCCTTTTTACACAAAATTATATGTTTAATGCAAAAGAAATCAAACATTGCACAAAAATGTTAAAATTTTATGAAATTGAATAGCAAGACAATATTATAGACTTCAATATAATCATTTAAAATTTAAAATTAATTATGTTAATACTTATAACATGAATTATGATCATTCTCAAAAACATGTATAATTAAAATGTGAAATTGATGAGGTTATAAAAATGCTTGTCATTTTAAAAACATTTGACATATTAAATCCAAACACATGAAAAGAAAATTCTTGATGGAAACACTCAAATATATATATATAGGTTTTGAATTTGTTTGAATTTTTTTTGAATTATCATACCAAAGTGTAGTGTCATTATATTTAACATTTATATTTTTAATGCATTTGTAGTTAAAATTTTAATTAAAAATTTAGCCTTTGGAGATATAAAGTTCATAAATCAAAAAATATATACTATAACATTGAATGACAAGGAATAAATGCAAGAAATAGACATTATATACCTTAACATAAAAAATAAAAAATTGATGTAAATTATATGTACACTTTTGGGATGAATTTTCGATTATTCCAAACATGTATAATAAACATGTGAAATTGATGATAATATGAAAATTTTGTCATTTTAAAAGCATTTTACATATCAAATCCAAGAATTTGTAGAATTAAAATGCAATTATATCATAATATTAAATAATTAAATAATTAAATATCAAATTTTCATATGTATATATATAAGAGTATTGATGACAAGGAATGAATGCAAGAAATAAACATTATAGACCTTAAAATAATACATTTAAAATTGATGTAAATTATATGTATGCTTTTGGGATGAATTTTGATTATTTTATAAATGTATGAAAAAGACATAAAATTGACAACAATAATTTTTAAAAATTCATTTAGAAATTATTTTACATATCAAATCCAAGAATTTGTAGAATTAAAATGCAAATATATCATAATATTAAATCATTAAATCATTAAAATTTCAAAATTCATATAGTAGAGAATTCAAATTGATAGAAAGAAGGAATTTACAAATATGAAACCTAATATGCATCATCATCATATGTCTTCAAATATATTAAAGTATTATCAATAATTTTTTGGAAAAATAATTATTTTATATCATTTTTTTATTGAATTGCCTAAACACAAATTTCACATATGTACTTGGAATTTGCATTGTACAATTTATGGCATCATCATTTTCAATATAATATAAGTTATCCTTTAGGGTTTACATATATTTTCAAATTATTACACATGTGTTTGAACTTTGAACATAAAATCTATAAACATCAAAATAGAAAATGACAAAATCAATTGATAAAACATCATAAGGTTTATATATATGTCTCTTCAAATTAAATGTGTAAGTTTGAAAATACTAGAATGTAACATTGAAACTAATATGCATTATGTGCAATTCATACGATTGGTATCACTAATCTCCTTTTCATTCAATGTGCAAATTGAGGGCATTTTTTATGGATTCAAATCCCAAGTTGAATTCTATTCTTTTGGAAATTTGAAAGTATACTTTCTTGCAAACATACCAAATACATGTGCCATATATGTTTTAATATAAATATGCACAAATATTGTAAGTCATTATTTAAGGTTAAGTCTATGACTTCAATATTTGAAAATTTTCATATATATTACATCAAAGTATAAGTATCAATTACATATTTGTAATTGGGTACAAATATGTGCATCTGACATTTAATCACTAAATAAATAGTTATCCAATTCAGAGTCTTCTGGATTTGTATGTTATGAAAGATCAAAATGCAAACTTATCAACTAGAACACTACCTAGCAATCAAAAACATTGCCAAATGGCATACATGTTGTTAAATGACAATATTAGAACTTTCCTAATTACAACAAAAAAAAATTGATAGATTTGGTGCTCATTAAATGACTAATTTAAATTCATATTAACTCAAAGAAATTATGTTTATTGTATAAAAGTATGGTTTGTCTCCAATTACCACAAGTGCAATTAAAATTATATTTTGACGTTCCAAATTACTTTTCCACTAAGTTCACATCAAGTTCCCAATATATTATGTACACCTAGTATTTATGAAATCCAAATATGTTCCCAAGATTCATTTCAAGATGTTCCAAATAGTAAAACAATTCATCCCTTGACTTCTACCCTAAAATTTAATTTGTATAAGTGTGATAAAGGGTCATTTATTATTAGTTATAATAAATGATACATTCATATCATCTATTACGTAAGATATTTTAATTAAATAATCACTTTTTCAAATCCAAAAAAATAAAAGTAAAATTGCACTACAAAATAATGACATATGAAAACAAATCGAGATGATAAAATCCCAATGTAATAAAATCAAAGTGAATTGTAATATTTTTTAACCCTGCACATGAAGTTTATAAAAGATGATAATTGAATTTATCTTTTTGAAAAATGATGAAAATTAATGACCACAATAAAAGGTTATGTAATTTTCAAATAATTTCACATATTTAAAAAAGTTAACTGATAATTGATAGAATGATGCTAATGAATTTTAAACATTTTCAAAAAATTATCTGTGATTTTCAAAGCATTAAATATTATAGCACAAAAAACATGAAACTAATTATATTGAATGAATACATGAAAAATATATATTTATGCTTTGATGAAGTTTGAAATTAATTGGAAAAAGGTGAACATTATGGAAAATCATTGTAGTTGTAATAGATTAAGTATGTCATGTGGTAATTGATACTAATTATTTTATTTTAATATACCCAAAAAATAAAGGTTGAAAATAGTAAAATTACAATTGGCATTTAAAAAACAAAGTTCTTAAAAATCTCACATCATTGAATATTTTTAACATCAAAATAATCTTACAAAATTGAATATGCAAGAAAACACAAACATCAATAATAAAATAAAATATTATAGTGTAATTTTCAAATAATTTCACATGTTAAGAAAATAAATTGATAATTAATTGAATAATACTAATGTTATATTTTGGTTTAGTAATTGGGGATATTTTCATATTTCAATAAAAATATTAAAAAATTGAATGAATTTTAAAAAAATAAAATTTAAATAATTTCAAATGTGAAGTAAGAAAATTGGAATTACTAATAAAAATAAAATGTTATGATTTTCAAAGGATTATATACCACACCAAAAAAACATGAAAGGAATCATATTGAATGATTACATGCAAAACATATATTTTGGCTTTGATGAAACTTAAAGTTTTTGGGAAAAAATGTTATGGAAAATAATTATAGTTGTAATTGAAGCATGTGTGGGAATTAATACCAGTTAAAAACTCAAATGATTTATGATGAATGGTATATTCCTAGAAACTTCTTAAATGAATTTATTTAGTAAATAATTTTTAATTCACTGAGAATGATTAATCCTATATAATATGTATTAATTCAAATGTTTTCCAAGTAATTTTATAGCCTATAGCTATACATATCATTAAGAAACCACTTGTATAGAATTTGGATATTTTAATGTTTATGGATTATGATTATTCATAATATATCAGTATACCCAATTGCAAAAATCTTTTAATTTTGCATTGTTTGTTTATTTGCTTTAAATAATTTTAGGACTATAATCTAACATGTAATTCATTTGCATTCTATAGTTGGTGGTATCATCAGATCTAATGTGATCCAAGTCATTTTCATAAATCAAAAATGAAATTAAAAGAGAAATGAAGATGTCAATGACAAAACTATATAAATAAACAACAAAAGGTTTTCAAACCTTTTGATAGGTCATGGATTGAAGTTGTAGCATTACATTTGAATTGGAGTAAATGTACATGAGATGTTGTGGATTTTGTGAATTCACAAAATTGCACCTCCAATGAACACATTTTAATGTTGTTTCGAATACATTTGGAATTGTTGTTGGTGCAACATTGTATGGTTGTTCAAATATTATTATGTCTACATACACAACCACTTGTGATGCTTTGCATGTGTATGTATGTAATGCATGTTTTAAATTCTATGAACAACCATAATATATCAAATATGTTGTATTTCAAAGCATGGATTATATGAAACAAATCCTTGCTTTCAATCTATTCCATCTTCAACTTCTTTCAATTATTGATATATCAATGAAAATTGAACAACAAAATTACAAATTCATGCATGGCCAAATACAACCATATGGGTTACTTGACAATCCTTTACTCTATTGGAACTCCAAGTTTCATCCAACTAATACATCAAAGGATGTTAATTTGGCCCTTAAAAATCTCTTGCACCAAAATTTGTCTTCAAATCCACTTATACAAAAATACATCAACAATATTGAAAAACCAAATCCAACTCATGGATTATGTGTTTTATTTTCTTTCATTGTAGAAGAAATACTTGCAAAAATTGGTATTGGTGAAAGGCCTTTTTCAAGTATGAATGTGGAACCTTTCATTCAAAAATTCTTGTTACCTTTTGACATGCATCCTAAAATTCCTCATAGTTTTGATGACGCCTTTGAAATTGGAGAATTAACTATGCATAACAATGACAACCCTTTCAAGACTAAAAGGTTATTGGTTCGAGAAGATGACATGTGCACCAATCCAACATTGAACATGTCACTTGAAAAGACATTATTCCCTTTCCTATTTCCACACGGATGTGGGGCATATAATGGAATCAGTGGTTTATTTCCTTATTTAAAATAGAGAATGTTTACATTATATCCACCATATTTACTCTTGATGTACCAAGTGTGACAAGCAATTCAACTACTCAATGCTACAAAACATTTATGTTTGAAGAAGGATGTACAAAGATTAAAATGCCAACATCTTCAATGGTTAGAAATTGATGTTCTCAAGAATATCATGAAGTTCAATTTACCACCTTCTATTCCATTAATGCCATAATGGCACCATACCCAATTCAAAGAGTTATTAGTGATGGTGGAGAACTTTGGAATGCCCTCATTTTTCCTTCACTTTGATTTTTGATCAAACGTCAAATTTGAGATGGAAAGAAATTAAAGACATTGAAAATCTTGCTATTTTTTCAATAACACATTTTCTTGGAAGGATTGCTTAGTTGAATGTGTGGCATTATTTTATGCAAGGTTGCAAGCCTTCATGTTAACCTATGTTTTTAGTGGTGATAACATTCTTGGCATTGTCAAACATCATGTAACATTATTGGAGTTACAACGTCAAGGTGGGTGAAAACATAATTAATTTAACATAAACAAAATATTAAACAAGTACATTTTGATGCAATCATTTATTAAACATTTAAATTCAATAACATAAAGTTTGAAACCTTGTCAAATCTTATTGTCAAAACACACCTACATGCATCAAATTTATAACAAGTTTAATATTGTAACTTGTTGAAAAACCTTAATATAATAATAATCAACCATAAGTCAAATAATGTAATCATATTGTTCATTGAAATAATTATGCTTTTAAAATTTTACTAAATAAATGTTCATTTTATGGTACATTCCATTTATGTTAACAATAATCAAGATTTGTCTAATTTCTTATTGTACTTTCACCCTAATTCTACACATGCACACATCATATTATGGATAAATGATGTTGATGTTGACTCCATCACAAATGAAATGGTTGCAATGGTATCTGCTACTATTGACGAATAGTCTAGAAAATTCATATTGCTAAACAATGAACATGATTTGACATTGTTCAAGCTATTGGAATGAAAACAAATGCATCAACGTGATTCATGATGTAAAACAAATAAACAAATTGAAACTTGCAAATACAGATTTCCCACTATAATATTTGTTGAATAACATGTGGCTCAACATTCAATCACACAAAGGTGGATTGAAAAGAATCAAATCAATTGTGTGATTTTTGAGTTAATTAGACAGTTATTATCATCTTTATATGTGTGCAGTCAATAATCTTTAATATTAAGAGAGACCTTAGTCTTATATTTGTAAAATTGTTCTTATTTTGAACATTTGATTGTTCAAGTTTAAAACTCTTCAAAATGTTTTTAAAATGTGAACTTTAATATGAACTTTTAATATCAATTCCATGACAATCAAATTTCTCATTTAACACAAATTTTCATAATTAAAATGATATTCACATAGAAGTGGATATTTAAATATTCAAAATTTAATCATTGTTTGAAATATTTGCATGGGTTTTGGCTTGTTTGAATTACTTATGAACTAGGTGACAATATTATCACTCATTTAGGAAGCTCGAAATATGGTGCTTTATCATTGTACTACATTGATATTGTGGGTGCACACATGAAATTCAGTGAATCACATCTTCATAATGGTCATATTATCTTTTGAAATATGCTTTGAAATGTGAACCACAAGGCACTATTAAATTGGATGATGTTAGTGCAAAAAATTGGGGACACTATTAGAAAACATGGTACTTTTTTATTAGCAAATTTAGTCAACAAATACCTAATTTGAATAGGCATTGAAAAGACCATTTCGTCATTTTGGACAAATTGATTTCAACATATTTGTTGTGACTAGGGTGGTTTTTTTGATTGGTAGAATATGGACCATTTGATTGGTAATTTTGACTAATCAAACTTTTGCCCAGATAAATAAAGTTTGTGGTAGGTAAATAGGTCATAAAAAGGTAAGTAGGTAAGTAGTAGGTTGTAAAAAAATAGGTAGGTAGGTGGTAGCATAGCTTAACTTACCTTATCCTACTTGACCTACCTTAATGTAACCTAGTATATCCTACTTAGCCTATCCTACTTACCTTAGCCCCTTAAGCATGTACATAGGTTGTAATGTTAGGAATTCAACCTTTGACCTTCCCAATGATAAACCAAGTCCTTAACCAATGGACCACACCATCAAAAGGTGTTCAACTTTTGTCAAATTTTTTATTTCACATGTTTATTTTGACACTTCACTACAAGATTATGAGGTATGGAAGTAGGTAGGTTATAAAAGATAGGTGGGTGGGTGGGTGGGTGGGTAAATAAGTAGGTAGGTCATAAAATCGTAAGTGGGAGGTAGGAAGTAGGTATGTAATAAGCATAAAATGTCCCATTTGATTAAAGAACATTGGTCATTTTGACTAATGATGTCAATTTCTTATGTTCAATTTGATTAGATGTCCCATTTGACTAAATCCCATTAGCCATTTTGACTAGGGTTGTTTAATTTGACTAGATGTATTGGTCAAATAAGTCATTTTAATCAAATTGATTGGTCAAAAAACATGTTTTGGGCCTTTAATCAAAATGGACATGTCCATTAGTCAAAAAAGACCAATTAGTTAACTTGAACCATTTGAAAAACCATGTTTTGTAGTAGTGGAATTGGTTGATGTAACCCCTTTGCAACTTCAATTGATTTTAACAATAATAATAACAAAATTAGTATTTCTAATAGAAATAGCCCTCTCACGTTTACAAATCCTAATTGTATTAAAAATGTTAGTGTAAAAGGGTGTTGATTCAAAACTGCCAAACGTGCATACAAAAATGGTGACTAAATCCAAGATACTTGGATTTCATCCCATTGATATCTATTGTGTATGGCCTTTTGACATGGCCCAATACACATTTACAAAGTATTAGAAACATTTTTTCCACAACAATAAGAATTGAAGAAGAAGACATGTTTGGTAAAGACAAATTAAGGTTTTTAAATATAAAAGTGAACACTTGGTGCGGTTCATCAATTTCAATCCTGGCAAACATGTTGAACCATTTTTTTTCAACATGCTTGTTAAACAACATTTCTTTTTCTAGAAAATGTGAATTAACATCTCCCACAAATTCAGTAAGATCATATTATCATGAATGTTTTGTTGTGGTATTGTGAAAACTCTTAATTCTTTGCAAAACCTCATATGACGCACTCCCAACTCCTTGAAAAATTCAAATGTGAGTCCAAGTAGAAGATAACTGAAGAGGGATGAGTCGAGGCACGTTCTTTAATTCACAACATTTGGAGGGGTAGAGGGGCGTGTTGGAGCTCCAGGATGGGATTAGGAAGAGTTGACAAGCTTCACTCACTCACATGGGCCTGCACACAACCCACACAAGGTGGTTAGTGCATAGTTGGAGCACCTTTGGTGCTAGGACGAGCCACGGGCAACACGGACACATTAGATTCACCACGGCCCGGACTTGGGGGAAGCCACCACCTTCCCCCTTATAGTATATTCTATGGCTGGCCACGAAGCCTACATCCAAATGGCTTTTCTCTCTCGGGACTCCCGAGTGGGAGTCTCGAAATTGCGTTGGTTGGGACTCCTGTCACTTTGGAGCCCCATAACTTTGCGAGAAAACCTCGGATCAAGATGAGGTCTAAAGCAAAGTTGTAACTCTCGTCAAGAGCTTTCCAATGGTATTTGCACATCCTATGCAACCAAGTAAATCGGGTCGATTCTCGACTTTTTATAGTCGAGAGTCAAATTGGTAGTTTGACTCCTGGCCTTTCTTTTGGCCATAATTTGTGTTTCAAATGTCCAAATGATTAATGTGAGCCCATTTTAGACATCTACGTTTCAAGAGCTTTCCATAATACAAAGAACGCCACAAGCCATTTAGTTTTGACCCCTGAAATGACTTTCTGAAGTTTCGGGAGTCCATCTCCCAAAGTGGGAGTTGCCTTGGGAGTGTGAGGGTTCACTTCCTCATACTCCCTAGGTTCACTCCCTCATATTCCCTTGCACTTCTTACACTCCCGGGAGTATGTGATGTGACTCCTGGGCTTCTTCTTGCCTTAACTCCTGGGCTTCCTCTTGCCTTGACTCTCGGGCTTCCTCTTGGCCCGCAACCTTGTAACCCCTTTTCCTTGGTCGTGAGCCCAAAGCTAGGGTTGCGACATCAGATCTGAAAATGGGAAGAGAATTTTGTATGATGATGAGAAGAAAAACCAAATATACAACAAGCTTTTGGAGAAACATCCTTTTGAAAATTCACAAAATTTACAATCAATATCAATATTGATGTTACATGTGTTGGATCACAGATTGGTTTATTTAATCTAAATTATTGGATATATGAAATTGGTGATTTTTTGGAAAATGCAATTTTGTCACTTGAACAAATGCATATATTCAACATCATTTGTTTTAAAACAAATGGTTTACATTTCATTTTAAGTACATAACCTATTTGATTTTTGTGAATATTAAATATGATTTCATTTCAAATATTAAAATAATTACCACTTAGAAGTTATGCATATTTCCATTGCATGTATGTTTTATATTAGGAACTCCTAGTAGTGAAAATATATTTTTCATTTGGTATTTAACCAAATACTATATTTGATTAAAAAAGTAAGTTATCTTTACTACAACAATAGGATGTGCAACATCAAGGCTTAGTTCAAAAGTTTCAATTGTCCACAACATGTTTCATATATATTGCAAAGGATATGTTTGGTCATTATAAGAATTAAGTTTTGAATTTTAAATTTTCAAAGAAGTTGAAATCATCATTATTGATGAAATGTCAATGATGACGAATACATTGTTGCAAAGCATTGAAATTAGACTATGCCAAGTTGACAATGATACAAATGAACCATATCATTCTAAATTAGTGATTTTGGTGGGTGATCATGCACAACTTTTAGCATTATGTCATTGCCATCTATTAGACATAAAAAATTATCGTCAAAAACATTATGTTTATAATGTGATTGATTGGAATTTTGCAACGTACCATATTTTGAAAACTTCAATCCAACATGTTGAAGACCCAGAATATTATTCTTTTTGGAACATAATCCATTGTTGAGCACCAATGAAAGAAAGAATTTCATCAATTTTGAACACTTGCTACATTGATGAAGAATTAGTAGAACAATTCATTGATGACAAAACGATAATACTTTGCACACATTGGAAGGACATTGATTATTACAATGATTTGATTCTTCACAAGAAATTTCCAATTTACCAAATTTATGCTCTTCAATTGGAGACAAATGTAAGGAATCTTGAACACATTCAATCTTGGGTTAACAATAAAAGATTCAATCACATGCAACATGTTGTATTGGGAGCATTGGTTATGTTGACTGAAAACATTGACTTAAAAGTTGGTGTTGTAAATGGAACCATTGGAATTGTAACAAAGTTGGAGTTTAATTCAAAAGATAATGTTTGTAGCATTTTCGTTGCATTCAATCCCTTAGGATACATGCAAATAGTTTGGAAAAAATAAATTCAAAACAAATATGATTCTCAAGGACATTTTACAAAGCATCATTTCTTCTAATGTTAAGTTATACAATTATATGGCACAAATCCCAAGGTGCAACAATATCATCCAAAGTGACAATACATATTTGTAAATTTTTTGCACAAGGGTTAGTGTATGTAATGTTATTTAAAGTGACAAGTCAAAAAAATAAAAAAATTATTAACAATTTTCAACCTTTAGACATACAACCTATGTTGCCATGGTTTTTAGAAAATGTGAACATTATTGTAAATTGAGATACTAACACATATATCATTGTAATCTAGTATGCACTATGTGCAATTCTTGTGATTGGTTTTAGCAATCTCATTTCCACTCAATGTGCAAATTAGCCATATTTCTCTAGGTTCAAATCCTAGGTTGAGTTATACTTTAAAAAATTTAGAGATGTCATTTCTTATGAAAATACCACATATATACCAAATGTTATACTTACATTTTTTGTTTACATCTTTAATATATGAAACGTTTAATAAATATTGAGTCTTAATTACATTTATCATTAAGACATATTTATAATTGGATAAAAACATCTCGATAATTGATACATAGGCAATGTTAACATTTAGTATGAAATGTTTTTACAAAATTGACATCCAGGTTAGATAATATTATGTGCATTCTATCATGTATTCTAATAACATGATTTTCATGTCAACAACTTGCGGCCTTCTACAATTATTTGTTAATTTCATTTTTCTAAGAACACGAAGTTCAAATTTAACATCGTTCCTTGTGTCATTATGACCTTGGTTTCATGAACCATTCGAACAAAATAAACAAACTACCTTCCCTCATATATAGATATTTTTGTAATTCATTTGAACTTTCATTTGAGTGATTATTTCAAAGTTTAGATTTTTTTTAAAAAAAAAGAGAGATGTGCCCACATTGAATTGATAAAATTAATAATAAGCACCACACAAGTGCGATTTTAAATTCCAACGATTGTTGGTTGGATTTTGGTGTTTCAATTTCCAGACCCAACCATAGTATTAAAACACACCTTACTTTAGACCCATTACACACTTTATAGGATTTTGATTTTTTATAAAAATATGAATTGAGATGCCCTTCACCCATTAAATGCAAAGTATTGATTAATATATCTATTGAACATCAATCTTAAGAAGGTTTTGAAGTAAAATTGTGCTTGTTCCTTTTTGGCTATGATTATGCATTGCACATCCAATTTACTTGTTAGAAAAAAGAAAAAAAAATGAACCCAACAATTGAAAGGGGAAAAATACTAATACCCTTCATAATATTGGGGGCTAGGCCTACCTCCACTCCGGGTCCCAAAAGGACCAACTAGTTCTTCACACCTAAAGCACAAAGCCTATTACAACATTTTAAGTGCTAGTGTGCTGAAGAGATCAAACTCCTCTTGAAAACAATTCATTGACTGTGACATAGGCAGAGCCAATAACTGCATCGAATTCGGGCTTGTTCATCATGCCTTCAAAACCAGTAATTTGGGTGTTTTCTATGGCAAAGTGCAGAGCTGGAGATTAGCAAGCACAAAGAGATTTTGAAGTGATTAGGTCACCACCACCACACACCTTTGAGATTTTGTGAAGTGATTTAGTCACCGCCATCGCGCACCTTCTTCTTTATCTTCTCTCATGTTCTGTTATCAAAAAATGGTTGAATATAAAAAAAGCAAGAATGGGATCTGGAAAAATCTTTGTTCAACCCATAATTGTTCATAAAAAATTGTGATGGGGAGGAGGAGCCAGAGTGAAAATTGGGTCTAAAACTCTTAAAACTTGTATCTGATGAAAAGCTGTTAAAGCTTTGTCAATCAAAGGGTTTAAGAGTTTTGCTTGCTTGGGGAATTATTAGCACCTGGGTATCAAAAAGTGGAGGAGTTGCAAAAGTGTTGCAGTAGGAGGAGGAAGAGGAGTTGCAATAACATTGCAGGGTTAGAATCAACAGTTTGTCCCTGTGCAGCTGAACCGTGGAGAAAGAGAAAGAACCAAAAGCAACAAGAAGGAATGTCTGTCAATCTTGTGCCCTAAACTACGAATGTACCAAGTTCTCTCTGGAAGCTAGAAACTTGTGTTTTGGATTTGCACATCGTTCAGGATAATGGACATACTCAAAACATCACATGACAGGCTTTTGCTTGTTGAAGCAATTTCTCATGCGGTTCACTTAAGTGAAGTTCACAGGTGTGGCTCCTGTCAGTGTGTTTGCACCCACAAGAGATGGTTTTTGCTTGATGCAGAGATTTCTCCCTGTTGCAGAAATTTCTTTGTATTCACTACTGAAGAAGGCAACAGCATTTTGTGTGCATTCTGTGATGGCAGAGGAGGAAGGAATCTCTTCACATTTTGTTTGCAAATTTTGTGATAGAAGATGAGGAAGGAAGCTGAATCAACAGCAGACTGTAGTAGAAGAAGTTGATACATTGATACTGCTGCTGCCACTCTCCCTCCTCCTCCTCCTCCCTGCTTTCAAGTTTTGCAGCTTCAGCTCTTCTTCTTCCAATTGAGAGTCTAATTGCAAACACAGAAAAAACTACAGCAAAGTTGATGAATTTGATGGAAGAAAAAGGTCTCCCTTCGAGTACAAGCGGAAAATTGAGTTGTAGAAGAAATTTTATCTTACAATTACATGAAAGAAAAGAGGGGCAATAAGAAACAAAGTGCTGAAGTCTAGAAATCAAATGGCGCACGAGTTCCCCCAATTCTTTTTCACCTAGAGCTTTCTCATTTTCCTCTGTTTGTTTTCTCTGTCTGTGTCTGTGTCTCTATCGAGCTCTGAACTGTCCCTTTTGTCAGACTTTGAAATGAGTAAGATGCAAATGTTGCTACCATGATCTTGTGCTGCAATGTCCAATTCCACCGCCATTGAATAATGGTTCAACATTTTCCACTGTCTGCTGCTGCTAAGATGGAGCCGGAGAGTCATCTTCTCCACCTGCTACTGCTGCTCCTAAACATGGAGTTGAATCCACCATGAACAACAGTGCTGCTGGTGCTGCTCCTCCTAAACATGGAGCTTCCACCATAAACACTGCTGCTGCTGCTGCTGCCAGTATGGAAAAGAATGAGGCTCCGAACTTGGAAGCACCTCAGGCGAGAAGACAAGGTTGTTTACAAGTAGACTTGTTGTTTGTTCCACATAGAAAGAAGAAGAAGAAACCACAAGCAGGTGTCTGGTGTCCATGACAATCCAGAGCTTCTGATGGTGTCCATAACAATCCAGGGCTTCTGATGTCCTCCATCACTGGGCATGCATTGCATGCATGCAAGCAAGCAATCATGGACTCCTCAGGGTTTCAAGCTTTCTTGTGTGTTTTCCCCTCAAGATTAGAGCTTCCAAGTTCCCTCGACCCTCGTATACTCTACTCTCCAGAGTTCTTCAGATTTGTTCTGGAGCGTCTCCGGAAGCTCCAGAAGCTTGAATGTGCTGCTGCTATTTACGATCCTCAAACGAAATTCTACGGGCCTGGTGCTCCTCAAAAGTCTTTCTGGGAACTCTCCTATCGATAATGTCCTGTAGCTTGAGCTCGTAATCCTCCAGCTGCAGCTGCTGCTCAGATTGCTGTTGCTGCTGCTGCTGCTGTTGCTGGTGAATGACGACGTGATGGTGGTGATAGATCGTATGGTGATGCTTGTGCTCCGTGACATTGCTGCTCTTTCTGTGCCGCGGAGACTCGGAACCACCACCACCACCACCCCCGAAGTGCGGCAAACTCGCCTGCAGCGCGTGAGTGACGGACCTGAACAACATTGATCCACTCTTCTTTTGCTTGCTGCCTTGAGGCTTGTGGCAATCGGACGGAGCTGTTGTCGTTGTGGTTGGAGCAACAGCAGGAGCAGCAGCAGCAACAGCAGGATCTGAAGCAGCTGCATCCAGCTTCTTGTCGCGCCCAGATTTCCTTAGCGACAGTAGTCTGTGTTTGTGGGGATGGTGGGATTTGTACAAGAGCTCGTCGCTCTCGTCTGGAGTGTGGTTATGCTTCTTGTTGTCGTCGACATGATTCCAGTAGCTCCAGCTGCCATATAGATGAGAGGAAGAAGAAGAAGATGAGGAAGAGGAAGAATTCTCTGGGCCTGTGTAAGACTTACGTCCCAGCTTGTGCGGCGACGAGTCTTGGGGCGAGATGCGAGCTTTGTGGAAAAAGCTTCGCAGCTTCTCCTGGAAACTCTGGCGCATCATCGCCCCGCCCCCATCCGCTGAGACATCGGACCTGGAGGACTTGTAATCCACGCAACTCCGCCACTTCCGTTGCGACAGATTCAGAGGATTGGGCGTATGCCCCGCAAACTGCAAGTCCCGGGCTGCTGCTTGTTCTCGTTCTCGTTCTTGTTCTTTGTCTTCTTCTTCGTGCAGCAGTTTCTGAGCTTGGATTTCTTCTGCCATCGCTCCTTTCTCCATGCAACAGCTACTGATACTACTACGCCCTGGGGACTTACCACTTGCTCCTGCTGCAGCATTCTGCCCATCGACTGTTGTGGTGGTGGGTGCTTCGTCGCGCTCGTGGTGCTGGTGGTGCTCGTCTCTGTATGCTGTGTTCGCGACAATGGAAGAAACCACCGGCTGTTGCATTGGGTTTGCGCCTTGAGATTGGAAGGAGCAGCGATGCTCCTGAGTGTAAGAGTCTTCGACTGAGTCACGCATCCTCTCGGAAGGAAGGACGCGAGCATCGCGATGCGACTGATGACGAGAGAATGGAGAAGTCATGCGCGTTGTGTCCAAAAAAGAAGAAGAAGAAGGAGAAGATTGACAACGTAGACTCTCCTCCTCTCTACAACTAGTCAAACTTCTTATCGTCGCAGAAGAAGAAGAAGAAGAAGAAGAAAGAAAAAGTTCTTCTTCGGGAGTAGTATGAGAAGAAGAAGAACAACAAGAAGAGCTTGGCTGCTGGTGGAGCTGGAAGAAGAAGGCTCGGTCGAACTGTTTGGACAAGGAGTCGAGCTCGTAGGAATCGAAGAGAGTGCTCCCTGCATCCCATCGATGATTCTTCACCGTCCTGCTACTGCTACACAAGCTGGTGGCGACGCCCCCAGCATGCAGACCTTCGGAAGGACCACCACCGCCATGATTCTTCTTCATCTGCGCTTCGATCTGTTTTTGTTTTTTCACAAGAACAAAACACACATTCCCATCAGCAGCAGCAGCAGAAACCAAAGATCACGAGCTCGTTCAGAAGTGAAATGCTCACAATCTTGGTTACTCTTTCTCTCTCTTCCATCTACTGCAGCAGATTGGGGTTCAAGGACGACGACCCAATGATGCATCCAATGTCTTCTTCCACTGCACCGTCTCTCTTACTGCAATTTCTTGTGAGAAAAGATGAGAGGAGCTTAGGATCTATGGGAGATGCTGCTACAACCTTGAAGCGGGTGGCTCTTCGCACACCGATTCCACAACTGCGGTTGTAATTGGTACTGCCTCCGTGATGCTGGAACACTGCCCATGCAGCCGCTTTGGTCGTCTCCGATGACATCTCCTCCTCTAACCTAGTCCTACTACTCAGTGCTCTGGCGTAGAGCTCTATCATCCAGAAGATCTCCCCAAAACCCAAGCACAAGAAGCTTACACACACACACACACACACACAGACTCTCTCTCTCTCTCTCTCTCTCTCTGAGAGAACAACAACACCACCAACAACAATGAATTTGTGAGGAGCTCCTCAAGGACCCTTTGTTCACAAGCTCACAATCTGGCAACCACAACAGCAACTGAGGTGATCAAGTGCCTGCCTGCATGGGACACTCACACTCATGAGTAGAGCAGCAGGATCAAAGCTCCTGTGACCAAGCCACAGCTGTTTCTTCTTCTTCTTCGACTGCATGCCGAAGAGGATGAATCCATCCAAGTCTAGGAAGCACACACTAGTTGAGCTTGTTGTAGCTGCAAGAACCTCAGGGAAGTCTCAGATGGATATGACGATGATCATGGGTTTTCATGGGTTTTCAAGAGATCATCAATCCTGAAAGCAGAAAACTGAATTGCAATGCTGCAGCTGCCAATGTCCATCATGAGTTACAGTGCAAAACAACAACAGTTCTCCCATGTCAGGAAGTCTCAGAGCTTCTTCTTCTTCTTCGTCTTCTCATTCTTGTGAATCTTCTTCTTCGTCTTCTTCTTCTGGCAACAATATAATATAGAATTTTGTTTCCATCTCTGGGCCCCGCACTGCACCACCACCTCTGCAAATCAATTCAACAACAACAGCAAAATTGGCTTTACCCAAATACACCAATTCTTGCTAAGTTCTTGCCATGCTGCAGCCACCAGCTCTTGCTTTTATCAATGTGATTATCACAAGGACAAAAACACAACAACAACAGCAACAGCAACAACAACAACAAATTTACTGCAGAGCTGCTCTGCAAGCAAACTGCAAAGACTGAGAGCTGTCTGTGAAGAGCTCTGAAAGCAGTTGTAACAGCTGCAAATTCCTAATTCCTCATGCTCTTTGAAGAGCTCTCAAAGCAGTTGAGCTACAAAATCTTTCCTCAGGAGAGACTCTCTCTCCCAAAAGAGCAGTATCCTCTCTCAAGCAAGCAAGCAAGCAACAACTGCGAAATGCAGCTGCTCAGCTTCTCTTTCCCAAAGAGCAGCTTCCCAAAGCAAAACTGCCATAATGCTCACAATTTCTTATTACACTGAAAAAAAAGAAAAATTCAGGTTTTGAGGGAAATTTAGGTAGGAATTCCTACCCCCTTCTTTTGCCTCACTAGGTAGGTAGGTAGGTAGGTAGGTAGGTAGGTCATTATTAGGCTCTTGATTTTTGTTGTTTTTTTTCTTTTTCAAAATGTGTGTATGTAGGCTATGTATTTACTTATTTATTTATCCATTCCATTTTTTAGGGTTCCAAAGAGACAAGGTGGGGTCCATTATTCCTCACTAATTAACTATTTAGTCCCTTTTTTTTTTTGGATTTAAAAAAATTTCTAAAATTTTCATGCTTTCATAGAGAAAATGGGTACCCTTCTTCCTCATTAATTAAATATTTTAGTCTCTTCTTTTGTGGATTTTGATTTTTGATTTTTTAAAGAAATTTCATGCTTCTATAGACAAAAGGGGGACCCTTTCTTCCCTGAATTCTCATTAACTACTAATTATTAGGCTCTTTTTGTTTCTGGGTTTTAGGTTTTAGGTTTTTTTTAAATTTCTTTTTTTAAATAAATTAAAATTTTATTTTTATTGATAGGATTTCATAGAGAAAAAATGGAGGTTGGTTGCTAGGATGTTTGGTTGACAAGAGTAATTTGCTTGAAGTGCCTTCCATGTTTTGAAGCCACTTGCCAACTACAAAACAGAAGGAGAAAATTTATTAGCTTTCAATTCAAGGGTGGTGCAAGACAAGGGAGTCATAGAAATGACAAAAGAAAATCATTAATGCAATTTTTTATGTCATGGGAAAACCTTTTTTTTTTTTTTTGTTTTTTTGTTTCCCCTTCATTTATATATGTTTGTTGTTTACTAGCCAAGTGTATAGGACTTTCCCCTCATTGATTGAAGATGTGGGATTTTATTATTATTATTATTATTATTATTTTGTGGGGGAAAATTTGATAATAATCATTGCCTCAAAAAAATTCCCCAAAAAATAATTTTGTTGCCCAAAAAAGGACAATTTAAAAAAAAAAAATTGCCCAATTTGTTGGGCTTCAATTGGGGGAAAACATATTCCTTCCCATCCTATCTCCCAAACCAAAAATAAAATAAAATTCCAACCTATAACTTAACCTACAAGTTTTGTTTTGTGGTGCACTTTAGTTAGCTGCTTGTTACAAAATATCTCCATGCCAAAATGGGCATTGGGCACCAGCACTCTCCCCTTTCTATCCCTGCATTTTGGACCTACCCCAACCCTGGAAAATTTGGTAATTTTTGTGGTGTTTGTGAAGGAAGTGCCTGGCACTATGGAATCCAGAGGGATCAGATTTTCCTTACTCACATTGGGTAGCCATCTCTGATGGATGACTCATGCTTTGGTGATGAGAGGGAAGTTGGTGGAGATTTGCTTGTCTTCATTCTCATGGGATGGATGAACGAATGAATGAATGAATGAATGAATGGATGGATGGATGGATAGATGGATGAAGGAATTGATATCTAATATATATCTATGGCCCCCTTCTTTTGGAAGTGTCTAACTTATGATGCCTGCATGCAAAGCCCCCTCACAAAAGAAAATTATGGGTTTATAGGAAAAATTAAAATTGGAAAAAATCAAAAGAAACATAAATTCAGATTCCTAGTTTAGTTGGGTTTTAACTTGTTGACAATATGGACAACTCTGTTGAAACCCTGTGTGTATGTATATATGTCTAGTGGACCTCCCCCAATGCTTTATATGTGGTTTTGGGTTTTGTAGTGTGAGGGTTTTGAAGTTTGTACCTTATCTTCTTTTGGTCAATATTTTATGTTGCATTTGCAAGGTGGGATAGTTGTTGTAGTGGACTTCTTGAAGTTTAGAGCAGCTCCACCCATGCTCCGGCCCTCCAACAGTTTTTTTCACATCCAAGATTAGTTATTTACTTTTTTTTCCCAGCTCCATCCATAGAACTGAACCGGGGATTGCAAAAGGTGGGAGACTACTAACAGCAACCCACCTGGACGAATCGAATCACGTAGCCAATCAACAACAGGTGTTAGATTGTGCTATTCCTGTAGCCAGCCTGTGCAAAAATGTTGGGCCAAAACCATTTTGCCAAGCAAAAAACCAGCATGTTTTGACTTTTCTTCATCCAAAATTTGTTGTGTGGTGCACTAGTGGAGGAGTTGCTCTTAGAAATTATATATTTTCCTTGAACCTAATGTTCATTGCACATGTTTTACAAATGACCTGCCATTGTTGTTGTTGTTGTTGTGTACGGTGTTGTAATAGACTTTCTGTGAGATATATATCCTATGTAATGTATATTGTGAACTACATGTGGTTGGACTCCTTGTACATGTCATTATGCGGTGTTATTTTGTTTGTTGGTTAGTTTTGTTTGGTAGAGCCAACAATAATCATCCCTCCCCCTCTCCTATCCACCCCTACTCTTGGGTTTGTATTCTAGCTTTTCTCACAGGGATAAGGATGGCAATGATTTCTGAACCATCTCAGAGGCTTCACTCACTCCGATATATACTATTGCATTCATTTCTTCCAGATCAATTTTTTTGCACCTTGTTCCACATATAAATTACCTCTTCAAACGAAACCAACCAAGCTTCCCATATCATTCATTATTCACTAATTTCCAGACCATTACATATGCAGATCATAAGTGCTGTTCCCAATACGAACAGTAGCCTAACACATAATGAAAACATTGGAAAGCAAGCAGAATGAGTTTCTCAATGCAAGAATAATGCAAGAAGTCTCAAAGAGAAACACTAATACATGAATGGGTTTAGGTTTTCTGCAGTTCAAAATGCAAGTTCCAATTAACATAATAACCACATCGATTAATACCTTAAATATCATGAAACATTCATGTTAAGCAGAATGGGTTTTGCAATGCATGCAATACTAGAAGTTTCAACAAGTAAACTAACACCTGATTAGTGTGCTGTTGGTGTTAATAGTGTGCAAGCAGCAGGGCTTAGATATAGCATCAGCGTCAAACAAATTTATGAAACTTTCATGGCAACTGAACTGAAATGAAATGGGTGGTTTTGCAAAATTATGCAAGAAGTTTTAATAATATACTAACACCCAGCACAGCAAAACCTCTTCCATCATCACCTTCAATGCTTCAATCTCTGCCCCCCCACCCAAGCCAAAAGAAGAGTATAATTCTGCTGCTTTTGGAAGAGCAGATGTGATGTGTTCTCTCAGAGTCACATGGCCACCAATTTGGAGACTAGTCTTGTATCAGTTCTCTGCAGCTGTTGTTGTTGTTGTTGTTGTTGTTGTTTTTTCTCTATTCTTTGAGTCAGAGAGGGGAATGAATTATCATGATAATATTGCTGCTTGCATTGCTGCCGCCTGCTGCTGCCTAGTGGTGCTGTCCTGTGTTCAAAGTTTAGATTTCTGGTAGGGCCTGAAAGCAGGCCAGGCTGATGTCTCCTTGAAAGACAAGCCAAGCAAGCTCCATAGTGTGTGTACCTCTGTTTGTCTTCTGACAGGAGAAAAAAAGGAAAAAAAGACTATACATATAAAAAATTAACAAAGGAACTTTTTGGGATAGTGAAAACCCAATGTTGTGGTGCAGGTATCATGTTTGTTTTTGATATATCCTTCTGTACACACACATATATATAGCAAGCATTTTTTTAAACTACCGATTTACCCGTCTGATATGGGTATGTATGTATTAGCACTCAAAATTTATAAAGTATTTATAAAAATTTATAATTTTTTTCTCCCCCCCACCTTCTTTTCTACATATTTTCATAAACATGTTTAATGTTTTAATTAGGATTGATAACCTACGTGCATGATACCCGAGTCATCTGGGTTAGGTTTTTGAAAATCTCAAAACTCAATACCAGGCGGGTAGGTTACTGATACCCAATACAATTTGTGTTCACGGATTTTACACTTGCATCATCATCTTTGACGACCAGTTGAGGAGGAGGCTTCTCTAATTATTGGATGACCAGACGGATGGATGGATGATGACGGGACAGATGGATGAAATGATGCTTCACGACGTCCTTTACTATATGTAATTATTCTCTCTTTGAACAGGAAGGGAAATTATTCTCCGACAGAACACCCAGTGAGACTGCTTTATCATTACATTCTAGCCAATCTGGGAGACCAAAAAAAAAGACTTGCAGAGAGTCTTGAGTTTGGCTGGCTGGCTGGCTTGCTTTGAGGAGATAGATTGTAACAAGGCTGCTTTGGGGAATCCAAATGGTCTCCTGAAAGGCTTCTGTAGTTAGAGACAGATGATCAGTGTACATAATACGTACATACCTAATACTTCCTTTGGGGTCCAGACTCCAGACTCCAGACTCCACAGGTTTTCTTAAAAGTTGTTGCATGATTGCCGGTCAATCCATACGGATGATTACGTGACCCCTGACCCAACCCACCAGGGCACCCATCAGTCATTCATCCATTGGAAACCTGTTATGACTCAATTGTGGTTCATTCATTCATTCATTCATTCATTCATCCACAATTGAGTGTAACTTATCTTGTATACCCTCTAACACCCCCCCCTCAAACTACCTACCTAAGTGGGTAGGGAATGTATGTGATTACTATATATATGTAAGTAAGTTATAAGTAGGTAATGCACTTGGTGGGTACTACGTAGGTAGGTGTATGTGGATGGTTTACTACATAGCTAACCTATTAGGCGGTTAGATGTGGAACATGAATACAATGAAAAAAGTGTTTTCTGTCCATCCAAAGTCCATCCTGCATGGTCGGCTACTGATGGGAGTACTGGTTGGCTTTCGGCTAATCCCATTGCTTGCAAGATTTATTGGTCATCTCAAAGACTAGCTAGTAGTACTACACATGAGTACAAGCAATATGTGTGCTTGTTCCAGTTAGTTACTTTACACATTTTTTTCATTTTGAACTTTTGTAGTTGGCACATTTTGCACAATGGTTTACCATCCCTGCTTCATAGCCCCATCCATCGACCTATAAGTAGGTGTAAGATCCCTCACACTCTTAAGGAGTAGGTGTAGTATCCCTCCTCTTTTCTAAGAGGGATAAACCACGGATCTAAGGTGCCCTCCAAATACACTTAGGAAATTTCTCTGAGTGCTTTACATCTGGGTAAAATACTTGTTCACCCCAACTTGTGTGTGGGAGAACCCTAAACCCTAAACCTGGCCAAACTGGTATAGTTCAATGCTGTATTATTTTTATTTATTATTATTTGAATAATAATAATAATAATTGGGAGAAGATTGCCATGACATGAATCTGCATGCATGGATTGACTAGAAACCATGCAACAGAAGCCCTTTTAAAAAATCTCTAGAGGAAGAAGAAGAAGAAGAAGAAGGTGGTTACTATGTACACACTAGTACTACTACTGACCATGTAGCAAGTACTTCCATTGACCAGCAATCATGCAACAACTCTTTCAGAAAATCTGGGGACGAAGATGCTTTTTCCTCAACAAGCTCCCAACATCAGGCGCACCCCCATACCCGGGAGCATGCCCTGGTTGATGCCCACCTCTAACCTCGATATACCCGGGAGCATGCCCTGAATGATACCCACCTCTGGCTGATACTCACCTCTAACCTCGATATACCCGGGAGCATGCCCTGGATGATACCCACCTCTAACCTCACTGGATACAATAATGGGGCTGTTTTTTTGTCCGAATGAGGCAATTTGTAACATGCTAGGCTACTCGGTTTGTAGTTTTGTATGGACATTTTGCAGCCATGGGCCACACACACACACACACACACAATCAAACTTGCCAGTGGCTGGCCACAAGTTGGCCATAATTGTTTGTATTCAGAAACAATTTTGCCAAAAAAACCTTTTTCTTCTTTTTAAAAAACTAAAAAATAAAATAAATTAAATTATTTGAGAAAATGTGTAGCTGGAAGTTTGCAGAAAAGAGGAGAAACTGACAAATCATATATAGCCAACTGTGGCTATATATTGTGCTTTCCATAAGACACCGGTGGAAAATCCGAGTGTAATATGCTGCTCACATTACAGACCGTAAAAATGACAAGCATTCTGGAATATGAAATGCATGCTAGCGTTAGCATTCCATTTTTTGAAATGCCCTGAATCATTTAAATTTTTTTTTTAAAATTAAAAAAAAAAATTCCCATGATACTTGTTGGGTAACCATCAGATATCCGCCAAGTATTATAGGAAATAAATAAATAAATAAATTCTGCTAGGCCCTAGGTAGAGGGCATTACGGAAAGAAGGCCCCACACCGGGTGGGAGCCAAGCATGTACTGCTTCTGGTAATGCCCCTCTTGACTGAGGCCCTTTCCTCCACATAATGAATATAATCTTCCAGACAAGAAGACGATTATGTTTCATAATCTTTCCGGGTAAAATATCACGCTTTATTATCTTCCAAACTAGAAGATTATGTATTACAAAAAAAATTTCCATAAACATTTTCTCCTATGTTCCCATGAACGTTCCCCATTTTCTACTGACATTCCCATGTTAGTTCCCATAGTGCGGGGTTGGCAAGGGCTGGCTAATTATGTGTCATAATCGGCAGCCGCTTACCCATTCCATAGCAAATAACACCTGGACAGAAGGGGCCTTCCCCCCTATATATAATTTGGTGCACATATGTACATATAATTACATGAGAGAGTTCACACCAAATTCCCAAATTTGTTGCAAATTTTTGTCATAAAAAGCCAACATTTAAAGCCCAATGTTTCATCTTCTTTTGGGTGGCTTCTTCTTAAGTGGAGCATCCAAAGCACATTTTCCTTTGCATTTCTGTTTAAAATAGTGGGGACCCAAATTTAGCCATATTACCATCTTAATATACGTTCTAAACCCATTTTTATTTGTTTGTTTGTTTGTTTGTTTGGTGGGACTTTATAATCTCAAAGGAAGATAGTAGTAAAAGTCCCTCAAGATTGACTTACTTTCCAACATTGGGAGCTCAAAGAGTTCCACACACGACTTCACAAATCAATGAAAGATATTGGATTCCCACCTTCCCCCTCCCCCTAGGGACGAGCTCCATCCAAGTGGAAGTAGCTTTTGTAATGAGATACTAAAAAAAAAAACCAAGGCCAAAGGCCAACAAGGGCTATATATGGAGGGCAAGCTGTGCACCATGAATAAATGTGTTTGTGGTTTGTATTCGACTCTTTCTTTCCCCTTGACTCGTTTTGTTGGTTTCCCTCAATTCCAAACTCAACCACAACCCATCAACCCATCACGTAGTTTGTGTGTTGAATAAAAACACCTTTTGCTTTTAAAACCTCAAACCCGTGTACTGACAAACCAAGCTTTGATAAGTTTGTGTGTCTTTGAGTGTGACAAACAAGGGAGGTGTGAGAAGCAAGGGCATTTATTAAGACTTAACCACACGAGATGTTATTGAACAAAGAACACATTTATCTATCACTTTAGGGCTACTACTTACTACAAAGTTCAATCCAAACCCACCCCCCCACCCCCCACCAATTACTAGGGTTTGATACTTACTACAAAGTTCAATCCAAAAACCCCCATAATTAGGGTTTGATGATGCAAACCATGAAGATCCAATGTAAACCTTGGGGAACTCACCATGTTGGGTTTTTGGCTCATGAGAGTCAATTCCTCAACCTTGGTTCTAGACTAGTGGGATTATTATGTGGGCCAGAGTGAAGCAGCACTCACCAGCACGCCACCCAAGATGGATGATATGTGGATAAGAACACTCTTTTCATTCTATTCCTGTCCCATAGTTAACCATGGGAGGTTAGCTACATACTAGCCATCCACATGTTTAGTTACCAACCTAGTAGTCATCAAGTGCCCAAGTTACCTACTTATCCACCTACATAACAACTATTTAGGTTTCCTACCTACTTAACTATGGTACTTAGTACTTACCCACTTATGCAAGTAGTTACCTAGTTACTTATGTAGTTAGTAGCCTAGTTGATGCCATATGACACTAGGAAGGACAAGATGGATTACCTTGGTAACTCACAGTTGTAGTTCATCCACAATTAAGTTGTAATGGGTAGGTATTTATATATGTGTGGATGGTAAGTACAAAGCTAACCACAGTTCTAACCTTTGTTTTTTTAAAAAAATTTTTTTTTTTTAGGGTTTTGGATGGAACCTTGAGTTCTTTGGATCTCTAAAACCTTTGATTTTAATCATTTTCACAATGAATTTGGAGCCAATCTGATTTAAGACATGATTCATCACACACAACTAAACCAAAAAAATAAACGTAATTAGTTTTGTTCAATTAAGGCACACACTTTGAGATAAAGATTATGTAATATTAATTATGTACAATCAATTAAATGCAATAACTTGTTTAAAATGTAAGACCAAGTTTATATGTTTTCCAATAAAATTGTACTTATGTACCTTGAAAATCGAAACTTTTTTTAACCAAAGCAACACCCTTGGTTTTGGGTTCTGAAATAGATTGGTTCTCTAGTTAGGTTTCAATGGTAATTCCAAGGAAACTTGAAACCTTGAGTATGGAGATTCTAGAACTTAACTTCATACCCTAACTTGAAACATATTGAGTTTCAAAAACTTACCAACATTGGTAAACTTGACCCTATAATTGGCCCACAAGTTTTGATGACATTTTGACATGGTTCAAATCTTAAAGTGTTTTTAGGATGAACCATAGTTCCACCCCAAAGGTCTTTATTTTTTGTTTAGTGATGAATTTTTTCATCAACTTATTTAGATTATTCAAATTTTCAAGTTATTTATTTATTTATTTATTTATTTATTTATTTATAATAGTTCTCTCCTTTCACCAAGTTATACCATAATGAAAGCGTGGGCAAAAGATATGAGATAAAAGTCCTTGCCTCCCCCACACCTCCTTCCAACCATGCAATTGTGGGTAAAGGATACATGATAAAAATATCTCCTTTCCCACCCCCTTTTTCCCTCCCTCTCATTTTATCCCATTGTGACATGAAGAGACATAAATTGTTGAACCAATTCGATTGAAAACAAGGATGTGGAATTAGGGTTGAAGGTGAACATCACCTTTTTGTTGGCTATTCATCATGAGTTGGAATGGTTGTCAACATTTCAAAATTACTACAACTTTTGTGAAGGAACTTGTTTCTTGGCTTTTGTGTGTGTGGGTATTGAATGTGTATACAAGGTGTTGGTGAGCTTGGGAAGGAATTGACAATGAAATCAATGCTACAAACTTTTGACAATTGTTGTTCTTGTTACATTGTTTACTACGTTTGCATTGTGGAATGCTCTTGTACTAGGACTTTGGCAAGCTCAAGTTTATCCAATGAAGGTGGAGGTATTTCACCAAGATTATAAATAAGCTAAGTGTGAACCTTGTTTTAAGCAAGCAATCGATGTTCATAAGCTTGAAAGTGCTTAAAAGAAAGATACATTGGAAATAGGAGTAGATTTGTAAAACTTCCATTATATAGACTTATTTCAATTTGCAATGTTACAAAGTACCATGTAATGAAGATAGAAGATGGTAGAGGGGTGATCACAAAATGAAGAAATGCCAAGGTCTTGGTGAGACATTGGGTTGTGAAAAGATTCAAGAAATTGGGTTTATTGAGGGGAGTGACGTTTTGAATATGGTGATGATTATGTAAACGTTCTACTATTCATGGTTGGAAAGGAACGTCTCATGTTTTTAACTACAACTTAATCATAAAGGTTGTATGTTCATCATGGTATATGGGTTGAAAGCAATTAATATGACGTTGGGGCCAATTGGTGGGGATATTGGTGTCTTAATCTTATTACATAGGACCTTGTGGATTTGCACGAACTTTGATGATGGATTTCTTTTGAAGGAACAATTGTTAGAACAAGTAGTGAGATTTAGGAATATCAAAACTTTTGATGAAGGAGATGAAGATGGAATAATGTGTGATTGTGTGTGTTTATTTGGATTTTGAAGTTGTGTCATCACTTGTTATATTGAAAAAGATTACAACTCAATAATATATTTGTATGGGACAAGGATCAAAATATCATTAGTTAGCTTGAGGAGAATATAGTATGTGGGATTGATTGTATTATCAAACATAGATTATTTTTTATTTTTTTAAATGTGTATGTCTATGTTAATTTCATACGAAATATTTAGCATGAAGTGTAAGTGTTGATTGGGTCTTGCGTTGAGTGGCATAATTTAATAAAGGGTCAAGTAGATTAGCATAGAACCAACTTGGCACAAAGGAGAGTTTAAACTCTAGCATTTTTTAAATTAATTGTTAGTATCTTAGAAACATAACATATTAATGTGTTATCATTGTTGTTTTGTTCTTTTGGACAAAAGTAATATAATCAGCTTGATGGATTTGCTATGCTTGTTCATGTAATGTAGTAGGGATTCAACTATTGTTGTCCCTCCTTTTTTTTGGGGGGGGGGGGTTACACCATATCCTTCTTTGGATTGGGGTATTTGTGGGACAAATTGTGATGCTCCTTCCTTTTCCCTTGTTCCCTTATGAAAAAATTAGGCATTTTAGGTGCATGTTGTTTCAATTCATTAGAATTTACATATTTAACTTTTTTGGATGGGAAGAGATCATTTTTATCTTGAAAATGGAAACTTCTACCTATTTAGGGGCATGCCTAAAGTTTTTTTTAATAAAAAATTATGATGGGCCAATCAAAGCATTTCATTGTGAAAAAAAATTGAGCTTTGAAATGCATCCCCCAACTAATCAATAAGTTGAAAATGAATTCATCCAAAAACCAAAATTGAATGATTTTATAAAGATTAGACCCATCAATTTAGAACTATTGTTCCAAAAAAATTAACCAAGACCCAAAATCATTGAGTTTCATTTGTTGAAAATATTCACTACACCTTAAACTAGAGGGTATTCCTTTTTATAAAAATTCTAATAAAAAAAAGACCCAACCAAGGTCCACTCCAGAAGGTGAAGGTTACATGGAATGCAAAAACCCTAAATCACCGGCCATGACCCGTGGTATGGAATATTCTCAAACCCCCCAAGCTCTCTTGACCCTAGTGATGAGAATATTCACATGCCCTGGGATAAGATAGCTTGGGCCTTTGGGAATATTCTTCGTAATCGGGGTCCTGAAATCAAGAGTTATGAAGAATATTCTCAAAAAGCCTGGCCTATACAACCCTTGGCGATGGAATATTCTCATCACTAGGGTTAAGAGAGGTTTGGGTGTTCCATGCCATGGTTTATGCCCAAAAGCTGGATGAGAAAAGCTGGATGGAATTCCTGCAAACTGAGGACGACAAAGTTGTCAGAACTGGGTGAATAAAGTAAAGTTATCTGTAAAGTGGCCCAAAGAGTGGGTACTGGGCACCAGTTTTGAACAAACTGGGAATGAGATCAAAAGTCATGTTGAAAACAGTGTAAAGGGAAAACAAAGAGGGGACCAAACTGGGTTTCTCACCTAAATTGGTCCTCATATGATGAGAATCACCCCCAGTTAAGTTTTCTGGATTTGCTTTACCTGCGCCAACGTGTGCTCATACTTGTATTTCACCCCCAGTATTTTGGATTTGCCTTATCCACCCGAGCAGGAGTTTCATCCCCAGTTTTGGATTTGCCTTGTCTATACCTTCACTATTGCTTGAATTCTGCATTAAATCAGCTGGTCTCTGTCAGAATAAAATCCTGCAAATCTTGTGAACTGATAGCCAGTTCCATGAAACAGCACCCAGTTTCACTCTTGTTATTGATGTTTACACTCAAATTGGGGATGAAATAGGGGATTACACAGTCAAACTAGGGCCCAAACACAGGTTGATTCTCAAGGAGGACTTTAATCTCCTCATGCAAAGCACCCACCATTTATTTGTTAAGATTGGTGCACTCTCTCTCTCTCTCTCTAGCTACAATTGCTCTCTCTCTCTCCCTGCAAGCTCATGATCTTGTAGGCTGATCCTCAAGTAGCAACAGAGTGCACTGACCTCCTTCCTGGATGCAGTTTCCCATCCACACAAAAATTTGAAGGTGCAGTTGTGATAGATGTGTGTCACCAATCATGGTTTTATACAGAAGGAAATTGAACGAGAATTTTTCCAGAAGCAGATTGTGTAGAGCTTCATGGAATGCATGGATCTCAGCTTCATGACTAAATGTGTCATCACAGCACCAGTCTGAGATTTTCCTTGGTAATTCAAGCAAACCGCTCTGCTTCTACCTATCAACTTTCACACAAGTTCAATATTCTTAAGCTTTGAGGACATTCAGTAGTCACAAAAGATTGCACTTTCTTTGAATTAGCAACCAATTCAACTATTTCAATAGGACTAGTATTCTCTACCCCGTGATTCAAGCAGAAACCTAATAGAATCCAAAAGTCTGGACCTGATTCAGGAACTGCATGAACAATTAACGATCCGAGTTTGAAATACATCTCTAGGAGCTGCAACACTTCCTGAATGGCTCTTAAGGTACTCCCGGATTTAAACATTTAGTCCTGTAGTTTCCTTGCCATAATCCTGACAAACCCAAGAACCCACAAATCACCCCTTTCAGTGATCACTAACAGCTTAGAACAATCTTCTCATGACCTGATCAACCTTGAAAGACTGTTTTCTGTAAAACAGAATCAAACACCCACAAGCAGAAAAACTAGATGTAGTTGGAAACTTCTAAAACCTTGCCATATAACCTCATTTTACCTTCACAACTACACATGAATAGCCCACCACCTTGCAAGCCTTGCCCTCTGAATCAATCTTGCATAGCTGCGGATCAGTCAGGAAAAGAAATCAGGTTCCTATTCCAATACTACAAACAAAGACCAGAGAGTAATGTATCACTGGACCTGGGGTACCCGATTGCTCATTGCCATCTTTTTGTTTCAAATACAATCTTCCTCAAATGCAAACCAGCAAGAGAAAAATGGTTCAACTACCCTGGAAGTTTTTGCATTATGATATACCCAGGACTAGTTCACTTCTGTTCTTTAGGGGCAACAATTGAATTCCACAATTTAGACAACCGCAAGAACTGGCTCCTCCTTGCATTTGGCAAATCACCACAAAGATGAACACCATCTTCAACAGTGTTTGACGTGACGATGATTGCAATGGAAAATTTTCCTGTTTAGCTCTTGACTCCAGTCTTTCTTTCATAGTGGGAGAGGCAGATGCAACACTTATGCAAATTCAAGAGATGCTGCTGCCATGAGATCACAACAGAGGGTCTACATCTGGTAAGGCACCCAAGACATCAATACTCATTCCAGATGCTTGCTAAGTTGTGAGGGAATGAAAGACATTCACCCAACATGTCATATCTTTCCTGCAAGTTTCTAAGTTGTTGTTTGAGCCTAACTAACAAAATGAGAACAGGGTGAGTGCCAGATTTGAGCTGCTTTTGCTAAGCTCCATAGCCAAAGTTTCAAAAACCAGGATACACAACTCTCCTCAGCTCAAAGAGGACACTCATTTTCTGTACAAGTGTAACTGGCTACCACACACAATTCAGTTGCTCTTCTCCACCATAGCAGCTGAGGCAGATACAAATGGATGCAACTTGAAAGCATCACACCAACTCCCAAACATCTGAGAATCAGGGTACATAATATTTCCCTCAAGCTCAACAGTTGTCACTCATCTTTGTTGTATGCGTGTACTAAGCTGGCTACACTATGTCTCTCCACCATAGCAGTTGTCACAGATGCAATGGGTGCAACTGAAATGACACATTGCACAAAGCTCTGAAAATCTTCAGTACCAGTGACAATGTTACATCAAAGGCAGCAGCTACAGTAAGTTGTACTACGCTTTTGTTGCCATCAATCTCAAGGCAGCTGCAACATAAGTAAAGCACAAACTGGACATGTAGAAATCCTAGGTCTTAGACAAAAAAAACTTTGTGATGGTAAAGGAGCATAGCCATTGATTGAGAATGCATTCTAAAAATTAGTGGGTCATTGCAAAATGTGTGTGCCCCTTATGTCAAGTTCAAACCAAAGTTGGGTGAGTGAGTGAGTACCAGGCAAGAACCCATAGATTGGTACTGGTATTGAAATGAGATTTTGTGAAAAATATGAACTTGAGGAGTTGAAAACCTTCATATTATCACACACTATGATATGAATAATTTCACCACTTATATGACAATATCATAATAGACTATTTACTTTGTGCATGACGAGAAATAATAATTTCAAAATCTTAAGAATGAATTGATTTTTTGAAAAAGGAAAAATTCAATGATAATGATTCATTAGAACTAGTTTTGATAGGACAACTTTAGGTTCCATAAGTAATGGTCATTACTTTGACAATTCCAAATTAGAATATCATGTTTAATCCATTCTCAAGTAAAGAGGCATAGAAAGGTGTCTTTTCATATCTATGTCGATTTTTTTCGTTTTTTTTTTCTTAACACCATATTCATGAATAAATTTCAACACTTTCTCCACTTAGTTTGCATCTCATTTATTTTTCATTTGATTCGAATTGAATTGAATTTAGTCGAATTTAGTCGAATTGAATTGAAATTCCTAGATTCCATTCAATGTATTTTTGAGTTCAATCTAGGAATTTCAATTCAATTCAATTCAAGTTGCATACAATATCATTCAGTATTTTCATTTGATCAATTTTCACAAAATCAATTCATTTTCTCATCAACTAATCAACACTAGTAGTGCACAGCAATACTAAGCCCAACTTATTTGTTTTGTCAATGTGGAAAGCTAACCCTAAGCTACAATACCAACTCAAAATCAGCCTTAGACCTTAATACCAGGACCGTGCTTGTGTGAAAGTGTTTTTTTAAATCCAATACTGCGATCGGGCTAGTATGAATTATTGTTTGAAATATTCAATACTAGTACCAGCTAGTACATTCAAAAATTGATACCCGCCCAACACTAGTTCAAGTGAGCTAGTTTTGTCGAGAAAAACCTTGAAAAATATTGCAATACTTTCTTTGTATTTTATGTTGATTTGTTCACGAAAAAGATTGCAAGTATTTCCTTTATGGGTAGTAGTGTTTTTTTTGGTGCAAAATTTGACCAAAATGCACAAAATAAAAATAGTGGGGAATATTTTGTTGCAATATTTTGTTTTTTTGGGGAAAAAAAAGCATCAAAATTTGAAAATAACTGAAAATAAATCAGCACATATAAACTCTACTTCTAGTTTGTTAGCCTTTTTTAATTAGTTTTTTTTACTATTTAGGATAGGTTTGATTTAATGTTTAATCCCTCTTGGGAAGCTAGCCAATGACACAACATCAAAAGATTGAAAAATAATAATCATGAATGGGTGTATAATGTTTGAAAATAGATTTTCAGCTAAACTTTCAACATCCCAAGGTTGAAAACATAATGGGAATGGGTTTATATATATACCCGACCTTCTTGTCAAATTTAGTGGAAATTCATTAAAATTTTGATGAAGAAATCTTTTTCAAATTCTATGGGAATTTTGATGAATTGTATCAAAATTTGAAATCCATACAGATGATTACGTATTATAAAGGTTTCAAATTGGAGCAAAGAAAAAATGTGAAAATTGTTCCATGTTGCGTAATTACATTTTACATAAAGGTTCAAATCATCTAGCAAGTTCACAAGACAAGTTGCTTCATGCCCCCTTCACATGCATGGAAAATCATTGTTCAATTATAGCCTACATTTCACAAGAGGAAAAAAGAATCTATGTAACCAAAAAAACCAATGGAGAGAGAATTGAAACTAGTCCAAATCTAGAGTTGTAGCTCTACCCTTGAATAATCTCAAAATATTTTACAAAATAGCTATAATAATAATAAAATAATGAACAAGAGACATAGGTAAATAGAAAACAAAAGTTGAAATATTTGAGAACCTCATGTTTTGAACATTAAAAACTCTAATTTCAAATGTTGAAATGACCTTATAATTTAAAATTAATTGATTTCAACACATGCCCATTGAAATCAACCATCCCAATACTATAGGTTTTCACAATTATGAAAAACTTATTGTCACAATGAAAGGATATTGAAAGTTATTGTCTAATTTGGCCCCAAGTGTCAAAATAATTCATTTTTGGGCCTAGGGTTAATTTGATGCTTGAGTTTTTTTTTTGGTGTCCATAGGATTTTGACACTTGAGGTATAAGAATTTATGGGCACCACACTACGAGACATCTTAGGTTGTTTAATATTTTGGCATCTCAAGTGTTGAAATAATTCATTTTTGGGCCTTGGGTTGATTCAATACCTCTTCTTTTTTTTGTCCTAGGATTAAGGCACTTTGATGTATATCATTTATGGGCACCACATTAAATGCCAACATATGGATCCCCTTATTATTATTCAATTTATGTTATTTAAGGGATGTTGTATTTAACATTAGAAATATATATGATGCTTTGATTTTTAAATTTGTTTAAAATTGTCAACTACAAAATGTTTCAAATACTAAGCACATACATGCAAGAATAAACAACAAAGGAAGGTAAAACAAACAAATTGTTTATTTTTGCAACATCAATGGTGCCAAAGATGAAAAAAAAGAGGACCAAGTCCATATAAAGGTAAAAAATAGTAGGAAATACAAGTTTAAAAAGTGAGAAACTAAGTGGGAACATCAAATTAAAACATAATTGTAATGTCTTTATTTTTGATGTAATGTGACATGTGATATTACTTTCCTCAATGGAATTGAACTTTCATGCTCAACATTCCCATTCATTGTAGAAAGTATGAGAAAAGTCAGTTATCATCATTAGATGTTCTTATGTTAGCAACATTTTAAAGATTAAAAGAAGAATGAAAATTTAAAAACTTATAATTCCAAAAGAGCTTTCATGAATATATTTGACACTTAATTTTGAGCATAAATATACGTCAAGGCAATCTCCTTTCATTGAAAGAATTTTCAAAACATGTGAAATTGGAGATCAATGTGTTTTGTGTGTCAGTAAAATTTAGGATTTAACACAAGATGTATAGCAAATTGATTATCACAATAAAAAAAATAGGGTCCTTTTGAGAGTAACCAATATTATGTAGAAATCTCCAAAACTAAACAACATTTTTATTTGTTGTAATGCAAGTTGCAACATATTCATTCTTTAAAGTTGAAACATTTGTGTAGTATGTTTGTTTTTGTGAAATCTAACAAATAAGAGTTTAATTGAAAAAATATATACAAGCCTTGATCAACTTTTGATCATTCAAGTCATGAGCCTATTCAACATTAAAGAAGTAATAAGTGTGTTAATGTTGTGTTCACTACCATAAGAAAGTGCAAGATGAATAGTACCACATAGACATTGCAAAATTCATTTAATTGCATTAACATGAGGGCATTGAAGGTGTTAACACAATTATGTTACACTGCATATCACATGTGAAAGACTAAGGCATGTACCCAAGATAGCATACATGATGCTACTAATGATTTGTTTGTAAGGAAAATTATGTATGAAAATTAATAGATTCATAAACAACTTGATTGTGAAGTTGGATGTTTTGCTCAACTCTAGTGTTGAATTAATTGGCTTGGATCCATCATAACCAAACTTGTGAAAAATATGTCAAACATGGCATGTTTGATCAATGTAGATCACATGAAGCTCATGATTACAACATATGTGAAGGCCCAAATAACAATCTAATGAACTAATAATAACTTCAAATTCTTGATTGAGGTAAACAACCATCTTAAATAGCTTTGGATGATGTTTACATATGTCCATGTTGTCAACAATGTAGATTGAAACATAAAGCTTAAGGGCAATAGTAATGTAGTACACATAGGGGTCAACAATGTTAAGATTCAAAGATCATATTTTAGGAGAAATACATTGAACTTCATGTTTCACTACTATGATGCATGATGAAATCCATACAAAGACTTGAGAAGACAATGAAGTTTATGTTCAACATTGGGTTATTGAAAGCTCAAAGATTGTACCATGTAGATCTTTTCATCTAGGTCTCCATTTTAAAAAACAATCTTCATGTCAAACTACAATAACTCAATATCCTCTTGTGTAGAAATAACAAGAAGTGATCATATAAATTCATATTTGACAACAAGATTAAAAGTATGGTCAACACCAATGCTTGTGAATTTGACCTTTAAGCATGTTTTATAATGGTTGATAATCCCATTAGTTTTGTACTTCAACTTGAAATCCATTTGCATTGAATTACACATGTTTTGGAAGCAAATCTTGTTTCAATGGTATGTCTTGTTTTCCATAAATGTTTCATATTCTTTGATCATGGCTTAATGTCAAGCTTTCTATCATTAGAATTTTTTTGAAAATCAACAATTGAATTTGCAACTCATTTATAATTGTAATGGACACATGCAACTAAAAATAGCCTAGTTGCTTTGGACAAGTGCCATAAAACAATTAATCACAAAAAACATGACATGGCCATGAAGTTGAAAATGTATTCACAAACCTTATCACTAAGTTAATTGTTGTAGTTACAAAGACATTCATCTAGTTTTCCAGTCATGCTAATCCATCTAGGGTTTAAAATTTTTCATCCATTGCCATGGATGATCCTTAATATGATGTGGAACCACAATTTGCGATTGCATTTGCAACTACATTTGGGATAGTCGCATGCTACCAAATGTGCCATTGATGGGTGGTTAGGATTTAACCACATGGTAATTTATAGAACCAATGGTCATAAAACACATGACAATTTTTCATTTTCTCAAAAAAGATATATTATTATTATAGTAATTAGATACTATATTATAATAATTAAATAATATAATTACAGTAATTAATTATTATAGTTACAATATTTCAATATTATAATTATAATAATTAAATGTTATAATTATAGCAATTAAATATTATAATTATAGATTCTAATTAATTATAATCTATCCTAGGCTAAACTATAATAACTAACCTATTCTAGGCTAGGCTAGCTAGCTAACATAGGCTAAATAGGAAGGTAGGATCCTATTTATTTTGTTGGGGACAAGTCTTTTGATTGGTTCATCCCAAATGGCACATGTACCATGTTTGTGGTGCATACCATGAATCTAGTCCATTTCTTCACCTATTTATATACTTTATGAGTTTGAAGTTGTAGGCAAAAGATATGGGACAATTCTAATGAAAGGGAAACACTACAACATTACAACATTATCACATCCTTTGCCCTATACAAAAACATTATCATATATCCACACAATTATTTTTTTTTCATTAACTATTTATTACCTATCCTACTTACTACATATTTCCTTGGCTACATACCTACTATTTATTACCTAACCTACCTAATTTATTTTTATTATTATTATTATAATATATCCACATAATAAAATATTTACAATTTAACCTACCTACTATTTATTATTAACTATCCTACTAATCACATATTATCTAGGCTGCATATTTACTATCTACTACCTACCCTACCTAATAAAATAATATCTTACCCTACATTTAATTAATTAGTTATTTAACATAGTTAATTAATTAATCAATTAATACAAAAACATTATGACATATTCACAAAATAAAATACCTTTTGTTTAACTTATAACCTAACTACCTAATAGTAGCTATCCTACTTATTACATATTACATAGGTTACATACCTACTATCTACTACCTAGCCTACTTAATAAATTAATTACCTAGCCTACATTTAATAAATATTTTTTTTAACATAGCTAATTAAATACTCCATTAACAAAAAAACGTTATGACATATCCACAAAATAAAATACCTTTTGCTTAACTTACCTACCTACCTACGACCTACTAATACCTATCCTATTTATTACATACTACTTAGGTTACATACTATTTACTACCTAGCCTACCTAATAAATTAATAACCTACCCTACATTTAATAAATTATGTTTTAACATAACTAATTATTTTATCAATTAATACAAAAACATTATGACATATCCCCAAAATAAAATATCTCTTGCTTAGCTTACCTACCTACCTACCTACTACCTATCCTACTTACTACTTGCTACCTAGTTTACCAATTAATTAATGACCTAGCCTACCAACTACCTACTTAGCTTATCTAGCTTAACTAGGTCTAACTTTCATAGCCTAGCCTATTAGCTACACCTAATAAATTAGCCTACTATAGATAACTTAGGCTAATTAATTAAGTATGCAAGTTAAGCTATGCTACCAATGTACGTAGGCCTACTTAGTTTAACATAACCTATTAAGCTTGGTTACTTAGTTTACCAACTAGGTTATAATAAACATTTTTTAGCAAACTATTAGCTATTAGATATTATATCATGGAAGACCCATGGATAATTGCAAAGAAGACCCATGAATGGGTACATTGAAGGGATAATAGTTGAATTGAAATAGCAAAGTTTGTCATATGTGATCTATGTTTCTTTGTTCATGTGGTAGAATATATTATTGCAATTGACAAACCTTTCATTTATAGTTGCAAAAATAACTACATTATCATCCATTGATGAATGTAATCAAAATTGGATGACATTGTTCACTTTTCATTTACATTTTCAATGAAAATCATATTAGTCATAAGTTGTAGTCGCATCTACAATTAGAATTTGGTTCAACCCTTCCTGTAATTGCATATGCGACTACAACAAGTTGCAATTACATGGACAAGTAGGACTAACACACTATTAGTTGTAAAATTAGTTGGTTTGGACATTAGTCACATAATAGTTACAAAAATATGGTCAAAATGGACAACATTTTTTCTAGTGTGTTCATTACATTTCAAAGCTTCGTGATAGCCATTAGGCTCCTGAATAAAACAAATCATTTTTGCCAAACCAATGAATGAAGGATGGGTATTTTTATTTTAGGCCCCAATATCTAAATAGTTGAAGTGCATGCCATTCTCACAAAGGGAAAACATAAGTTGGTGGAATAAGAATGTGCGCAAAATCCATAACATCTTCTATGGTTGGAACTTCATGAAAATTATGTACAACCATTGGAACACGATTATCTCCCACCAATTTTGTGGATTTTGAATCTTTTAAAAGTTCAAAAAGGGTGAATATTTAACTGGAACATTTGAATCATCACTAATGAATGGAACAAGATTACTAGGTACAACCAACAAATTACCACTAATAATTAAAAATATAGTGAATACTTTGTGTGTAACTTGAAGAGTTGAAAGAATTCATGAAATAAAAGGTATTTTCTTCATTTAATAATACATCATGACTAATAATGAGCTTTTTCAAATTTTTATTTCATAATTTAAATTTTTTTTTAGTACAATATTTGATAAAAATGCATTCAACACTTTTGGAATCAAGTTTATGTTGAGGCCTTGGGCACATGAACATATTTTTACAACTTAATACATAAGTGGTTGTAATCACAATCCAATAAACCAAAAAGGGCATTGGATTACAAAGAAAAATAATCAAAATTGGATAATTATTTATGTTTTTCCATTTAAAACCATGGCAATCATGGCAAGTTATTGCTTTTTCATTCATATGAATGTCAAGGAATTTAAACAAAAAATCTATTTGAAAAAAATTTAAGTATAAGTTTTGATTTAAGACCTCCAAAAGTGCACATAAACGCATGAAACATGAGTCAATTTTGCAAAGAACTATCAAAAGGATTCACATAATAAAACACATTTTATGGGAGTAAAATTAATCACATTAAAAAAAAAATCATACCTTAAAACATGTGGAATTTTAAAACTTTAAAAATTCAAAGAACTTTCCAAAATTGATCCAAAATTTTAGAATTTCAAAAGTTCTTTAGCGCACATAAATGGGGTAAAATGTACATGATGTGTTAAAAAAAAAAATTATTATAAAATAAAATATAAAAATATAAAGAAATAAAAATTGGTTATGATTTGAAATTATTATCATTTTAAGAAATAAAACACTAAATTTATGAGGAATTAAGACACTTTTAAATTTTCATATTTATTAAAAATTGATGAAGAAAAAAAACATGTCATGTACTTGGACAACTATAAGCATTTATTATAACAAGTTGTAAAAAAATTGTTCCAAAATTCATTCATATGAAAAAATGGTTTTTGGGGAAAAAAACATACAATCCTTTTTTTTCAGTAATCAGGTTGGTTCATTGCATATGGCAATTGTTGGCATAACCCTTTAATTGTAGCAGTATTTAATATTGATATAACCTTATCCTTTTTGTCTTAAACAATGTTTTGTTTTCTATATGAACAAGTTTACAATAACATTCACTATCTCCTTTCTTCCCTTGTTTTGAAAATAAATTGCATGTGTCACCTCCAAAGAGAAAAGTTTTTTCCATTGAATGTTTTTGGTCCAACTAGGTCTTTGTTTTTTTGACGATGTTGCCATTAGATTTGTAACTTGCATCACAATGACAATTACTATGTGTTTAATAACATCTAAATATGTATTGGAACACATTATGTGTGTGGGCCCATAACCGAAAGTACCTCAAATACTAAGCACATACACAAACAACAAAAGAATGTAAAACAAATGCATTATTTATTGTTGCAAGATCAATAGTGCCAAAGACAAAAGAACATAAGAAGGACCAAGTCCATATAGAGGTAAGAAATAATAGGAAACATAGGATGAACAAATAAAAAACTAAGTGGGAATATCATAGTTGTAATGTTTTTGCTGTTAATGTGATGTGGCATGTGATATTATTTTAGTCAATGGATTTGAACATTCACATTCAACAAACTAGTTCTCTTAATGCAATGAGTACTCATAATACAAATACATTTTGCACATACGTTAAAAATTGTTATATAATTATCTTCTTCTTTCATTCCATTTTGATTTCTTAATTAAATGGACACATTAGTTGTGACATTAATCATTGATATTAGTCCCATGTATTTATTTTACATTCTAAGATTAAATGAATATTTTGAAAAAAGAAGAATGATCATTATTAGGCAAAGTGATTCTATAACTTTTTTTGAATTTTTAGACATTTCAAGAAAAAAATTCTCAAAAATTTAAACCATTGCAAATTTTAATTAATTTGTGTCAAATATGACATCATCAAAGGGTATGAAATGGGGTGTGCAACAAAGGTAAATCATATATGATGTTCATATTTTCATTGAGCAATTGTGATGCCATTTCCAAAACCGACATTGCCAATGAATTAAGAATGAACATTTGCAATGTTTTAAGTTGTTAACTCTTCGAAACACACACCATGCCCTAATTGGTAGCGGTTGAGAGTAAGGACTCTTGTAACATCTAGATTTGTTTAAACCTTTACCATGTTGTGAAATTTCTTGCAATTGCCTTTTGACAATAACATGTCAAGCAATTGGGGAAATCTAGATTCCCAAACAAAGCATTCACAACATATATTGTTCCAATTTGAAAAACCCTAAATCTAAGAATGGTGTATGTAGAAGTAATTTTAAAGAGTACTACCCAAATTATCCTTTTGGGGGGAGGGGGGGGTGTTAGGGTTTAGGGTTTAAACCCTAAACCCTAAACCCATTACATGTGTAGCACATCCAAGGTAGAGTGTCCAAATTTCTGGCAAAAAGTCCCTGGTTTTTTGAAAATGAGTAGCCAAATTTAGCCGAGTTTTAATCTTTTCGGGGGAGAGTGTTGCCACATGCCTGTCTATCAGTGTTCCTTTCACTGGCGAATTTTTGGCAAATTTTGACCTACATAAAGGAGTTTTCATGGGAAAACATGACCCAAATTTGCCAGATTTCGAAGAAATAAAAAATCCAAATCGCCAGATTTTTATGGTAAGGTCTAGTAGGTAGCCAAGAACATGATAAATTCTACTTCCATATCTAGTATGTAGCCAAATTTGGCTTAATTATTTTGAGAATGATCGCCATTTTGACTCCATCACAAAATCCTTAAAAGAAACCCTGTGGTATTATAGGCTACACATTTAATGGTCCTGTACAAAACTGTCGCCAGTTATGGCGAAATCTGGCTTGGGAGGCTGGCTATTGCTACTACATTACAAAATTGAAAAACAAAACACTCTAGCCTAGTAGTAGGCTAGAACCAAGGTTTGTCTTATGGGTAATTTTCTGGACACAACTACCCAAGCATCCAAGACCCTGGGGAATGGAGGGAAACCCAACATAACTAGCCTTTTTTGTAGAGCTATCTCCAAGACATTTAGGGAGTCCACACTATCTCCCAAAACCCTAAAAATGAATGGAGCCACCACATAGAGTGGCAAGTGCTTCTTTTCACCATCCCACACTTTAGGGAGTCCACAAGAGCTCTTCTTGGCTAGTTACAATTCTTTGCCCAATACACATGGACATGTGTGGTAGTAGGGTTTAGGGTTCATGGGATGTCACACCTTGAGCTTCACACCCCCCTCTGTCATCATCTTACGGGTATAATGTCTTGGTTGCCATGGCGTTACCCAATTATGTATTGATCAAGGTAGGTTAGCACCAATCGGTGGAGCCTCTCATCACCATATGGGCCCAAAGAGCATTTTGCAAACTAGAATGCCCACTCGTGAGATCATTACATTCTATGGCAAAAAATGTTGGGACCTAAGAGCATGTCGAGTGTTAGCTCCCATTTGAGCCTCTCTATTCATATGTAGCACATCCAAGGTAGAGTGTTAATTCCTTCTGCATCCTCACCCTTAAACACGAAAATGTGGAGAAATAAGGTAATAGACCATTTAAAAGTTTTATTCCACCTGGACGTATCATTATGATTGACCAATCAAAAACAACAGTAGTCATTTTCTTTTACTGATGTTTGTGAGGAGCATTGATAACATGGCGCACATGTACCAGCCCAAAGTAGTTTTACACTATTTGATTGCAATACTTCATCCAAAATGTACTGGAAAGACCCTTTTATTGCTACCATTGGGCATGCTCTAATGAATCCAATAAATTGGGTGTTCATTTTTGGAGAGAATTTTTCTTCAAGGGTGTTATAGTAGTGGGTTGTAGTAGAGCAAGGTGTTCACACAAAATTCCTCACATGCATCTTACCAAGTAAGTGGGCATATCGAGTAATACAAAGTGGTTTTCATGTGACCTTTTCTGCCTTTTTTTAGTCCCCTTACAATAGGCCACAATGGACAAGTCTTCTTGGATCTTAATTGACCAAACCATTATTCAAATTCCACACCTCCATTGTACAAATAATGAAAACCATTACATTAATGGGACATGCAAGGTACAGGCCATATTGTGCTCATAAGTGATAAGTTTCATCCATGTGAAAGTATTATCTAGGTTCATCAAATCTCATCCAAATTGTTAATGTCATCCATGTGAGATCTACTTTGTTACAAAAAGTTCTAATCTAATCTACCCATAAATGGAAGCACATCCATTGGTAGTAATTTCAGATTCATCCATGTGAAAGTATTATCTAGGTCATCAAATTTCATCCAAATTATTAATGTCATCCATTTGAGACCTAGTTTTGTACAAAAAGGTTCTAATCTAGTCTACCCATAAATGGAAGCACATCCATTGGAAGTAATTTCAGATTCATCCATGTGAAAGTATTATCTAGGTCATCAAATTTCATCCAAATTAATAATGTCATCCATTTGAGATCTAGTTTTGTACAAAAAGGTTATAATCTAGTCTACCCATAATGGAAGCATATTTATTGGCCATTAGCGGCCGTCCAATTCTCATGTTTTCCTCACTCACTCGCTTGCTCACTTGGAATGCTATCACTTGGAACTATGGACATGGTGATTGGTGATTACCCCGTGCTGCTGACAATGCAACTTTTCACAACTCTACCCGAATCTCACTCCCTAACACTTTACACTTTGGAAAGGATCAAATTCAACCTTACGCAAAACCAACAACTTGATGCTCCTCTCAATGAAAATAATAATAATAATAAAATTGTAACTTTAATGGCACAAAGTAGACAAGTCAATGCAAGTTTTAGGCTAGAATATATCTAAATACGAGACTTAGAGATTGCATATACAAGACTCGAAAACGCTCAAAAGAGAATGCACATATGAGACTCCAAAAAATGCTCAAAAGAGAATGCATGTATGAGACTCGAAAACGCACAAAAGAGAATGTCCAAAGGAGTTGACAAAGTGACATAGAATATGGACCTAGGGTTTCCTAGTAATTGAGGGATCTGTTTTTAGCCAAATTATATACATACAATGTGGCTTTGAATCAATGGAACTTTTTCAATTTAAAAATGGCAATAGAAAAATTATGAAATTTTTTTTAAAAAAAAATGAGGGGCCATGATATATTGGGTTTTTTACTTTAAAAGAAAAAATTAGAAATTTATATTTTTCCTTGTTGTACAAAAGGTTGACAAAGTCTATGGTCACATGCCCAATACATATTTTCATATTTAGTTTAAAGTATTGTGGGTCTACTACTAACCTTACTCAATGGCAACGAGGCTCTTGGTGATTGATGATGGGGCTCATGATGTACCTCATGTGCCACTCTTCCAATTAGGTCTCCTTCTTTTTTTTTCTTAGAAGAAATTGTTAAAACTTTTTAAAAAGAAGAGAAAAAGAAAAAGTGAGGAGGCTCAGATCGAGCGTTTGGTGCATTGTGCACTCAACCAATGGATGCCACATATTTTGATTAATTAATTATTTATTTAATGGTAGATTTTGAAGTAAAAAATTTCCTCAATGTAGATAAAAAGACAAATTTAAATGTGATACTTTAATCCCTAATTTATTCCTTCCCCCCAAAAAAAGAAAAGGAAAATAATTTTAAATATGAAAAAAAAAAAGAGAAAAAAGGTCTTTGTTTCCTCATGCAATTGGATGAACAAGTGCCAAAATCAAGAGATTAACAAAATAAATAAATTGCCCACATTATTATAACAATGAGTTTCTTAACTATTGCAACAACCGTGCCCCAAGATTGTTCTCATCCGATTGGAATCAGTTTTTGTTGTTGTGAGTTTTGGTTTGTTCGGAGGTCCCACTCCCAAAGTGTACAAAAAATCACATGTGAAGGCAAAGTTTGCCATCTTTTGCATGCAAATGCTCTTGGTTTGTGGCTTTCATTTTGAAAGCTATCAAATGAAAAGCTATCTTATTGTGAACTCTACTTTACTTTCAATATGAAATGGTTGTTGTGCACATGAAAGGATCCCCCTTGGCCCCCCTACTAACAACATATAGATGGTGTTTTTCTAAGAAGAAAGGAGATGGCATGACCCTTATATAGGGAGCAGGTGTATCTATAGGCTCCACTAATTACATGTTCCAATCCAATATCCACACACTTGTTAAGCATCGTAACACATGGGAAAACAAAAAAAAACGGAGGTGGGCAATTAAGTTGCCCACCATCCATGAAAAGCCTAAATGAAAGGCAAATGTATGAGATGAACAAAAGACTTTCAACATTTGAATGGGTGTTGTCCAACTAGTTTTAAAAACTTAATGGAACCTTTGTTTTGAACCCAGTTCTTCATCTACATAATAATATTATTATTGATTTTTGTCCGTATGTGTTGTTCATACTTACCGCTCCCAAGCCAAATTGCTTCAATTGTTTCCTTAATACTATCTCACTCCTATCCATCTTACATGGATATGAAAAGACAAATTAACATACATGCCTTTTCATGTTCATGTTATGTATATTAAAATAATTTAACAACCTACCTCTTTCTTTCAAACATTTTGGTTTAAACTTTTCTTTTGTGTATTTACATGGACATGAAAGATCTGATAGAAATAATGATGAACTATTGAGAAACATGTTAAGAGAACATTAAAATAATAATAATAATAATTTTAAAAGGGGAAAAAAAAGGGAGAGAAAGGAGATTTTGCTCAATTTCAAACTTAGGATTATGCTCATACTTGTGATAATAGTACTAATCAAGGATTTGTTGGAAAAACATCATTGGTATTAATACCTAATTCTCACAATACTTGCAATACTAGTTGTAATATAGGTAACATGGCTTGGTCTCTTTGTACATTATAACTACCTGTTTTTGAATCATTTTGAATTTTTTTTGGTTAGATTTAATCAAATGAAAGAGTTCAATGGAGCTAGTATTGGAGTACCTTTTTAGGTTTGGTGATAATTAAATTATTTTGGGAAATGTCGATTTTTTAAGGAATTATTTGGTTGAAATGTTGAAACTTAAAGAAATTACAAGGAAGAAAAAAATACGAAATTTGATGGAAACCCATGAGCTTCTTCTAGCTTCAGGCCGCTCCACCATTGGAGAGCAAGTATCAAATAGTTGATAACATTTCTCCATCCTATGATTTGGTGGACATTATGTCTCCCCAATTTTGGAAAAATAAGCAAATGAATTTTGTTGTAAAAGGTCTCATTATATTAAAGATGGGATAATTAGTGACACTCTTTTTTCATAAACTATCGAGACTATCAAAATGTGGAAAAAAGCTGCTCCAAAACAAAACAAAATAAGGGGTGTGTCACACTATGGCCTTGCTATTTACATTAAAAAGTATCCTAAGGCAAAAGAAGAATTATGGAAACTTAAAATATTTCACCATGCAAAAATATAATCTTCAAAAAATTCTCTAAAAGAAACCAAAATCCTTCAATATATTATAACTCTATATTTAATCTCAAGTTTCAACACAAGTCGAAACATCATCTTTCAAAAAAAATCCTCATATAAAAATAAACCTATTTATTACCTAGGGGCCAAAATCCCTTAAGCTACTATACTCTATAATGAATCTAAACACAATATCTTTGCCTTGGTACACAAGGCCAAAAATTGTGTCCCAAAATGGCAAAATCATTTCATACATATAAATATGACAATGTTTTTTTCATTAGAAATCACATCTCCCAATAGATTTTCTCTCTTGTATGTGTGTGAAATTTTGCACAAAAAAGAAAGGCTTGTGCTTTTGAGGCAAAAGCAAACAATAGAGGGCATTATGTTATAACTTATAACCAACTGAGTGCATATCATCTTTGTTTGTCCTATTATGTGCCACATACATAGTTGTGACAAAATCAGTTTCAACTTAAACTCAACTTGTGGTAAGTAGAGAACCATATGATAATTTTTGGGGAAGGGCTTTTCTCCACATTGAAACAAACTTGTTGTTTAAAAAACCACACCAAAAGTGTCATCAGATAGACTTAAATGACATGAACCAAGTTCCACATGAAAAGAATGTGATGGAGTCTAGGGGACTGATTTGGTAGCAATACAAATAGAATCTAACTCCTCTCTTGTCACATGGCCACGATTGCAAGTAATGACAAAAGAAACGAGTTGCATATGGACATGTAGATTTTATCTTTACTTGGATCAAAGGGAATCCATCCACAAGCTTTAACTTATATACACAAAACTTGTGACTCGGAAAAGCATAAAAGCAAAGGCCCCTCAACCTCTTTTTCACCAACAAAAACAACACGAAAAGAAGTAAAGTTTTTTTAGCTAGACATGTTGAGATCCGTGATGGTGAAATTTGTGACTTACCCATAGTGAAAAAGCCGACATTAAATTAGAACATAGAAAAAAATGAAATTTCCTAGTGTACTTGGATAGCACCTTAGATCCTTTGGAAAAGAGGAGGTATATATATAATACAGCTTCTCCTTAAGAGATGGAGGGATCTTACACATCTAAGTCCTTAAAAGTGCAACAAATTCTTAAGGAGGGATCAAACTTACACCAATAAGTCCTTAAAAGTGCAACAAATTCTTAAGGAGGGATTAAACTAACACCAATAAGTCTTTACGAGTGGGAGCGATGGGATTCGTAAGGAAGAATCAAGATCCCTCCCACTCTTAAGGAGTAGACGTAAGATCCTCTGGTCTCTTCATGTCATGATTTACTTATGTTTAAGTTCATGATAACCTTTGCCTCATGCTTTGCAATGCGTCCAAACCTCGAGGTGCACGGGTCCTACACGGAGGCATTAGTGGAATCCAGCCCCGCATATTGGGAATGTTCCCCACCACTAGCCTCCAGACAGGTAATGCCGTCTTGGGCGATGCCACCATCTTGGCATTATCCTACACAAACATATCTATCTGGTCAGTTCATCCCACGTTGGGAGCAACAGTCAGATCACATTTATTACACTCTTTTCTTCATTGGGATCAACAGTCAGATCACATTTAATACACTCTTTTCTTCGTTGGGAGCAATAGTCAGATCACATTTATTACACTCTTCTCTTCAGGTGCACAGCGTTGCTGCTGGACAATTATGATCAGCCAAAACCATTTTCCTGAGCCATACCGGCATTTTCTTTTTGACTTTTCTTCATCCCAATTTGACTGTGCATGCAGGGTCACATTACTGAGCACAGCCGCTGGAGATGCTCTTAGTCACGAGTGCTCTGATTAGAGGTGATTAGTGACATAGTTAGTGACATGATTAGTGATGTGATTAGATAATTAACATGCTGGGGAAGAGGATAAAGGTGGCTGTTTGCATGGAGTGTTCTTGCAGTGTCGTTTTGCTTGCAATGCCCATCTCTCAGATCCTCTTCTTCTGCTTGTGAATTCTCACTATTCCTACAATTGTTTGGCTGCTTGCTTGCTTGCTTGTTATTTTTGTTTTTTGTTTTTCCCAGGTAGCAGCTCATGTGGTTTTGTTTTTCTCTAGCTACTCCAACTTCTTTGCAGCTCATCTCTCATTTGGTCTTTCTCCTTTCTGGAAGAGTGGGGAGGGAGAAAAGGTTGTGATGGTGGTGGTGATGGTGGTGGGGATGATCTCTTCTTTTGTTTGTTCTCGTTGTGGTGAATAAGAATAAGAAGAAGAAGAAGAGAAGATTGTGAGATTATTTAAGTTGTGTTTCAGTTTTGCGGGATTGTGTTTCTGTTTGTTAAGCGTTTTCTGATCACTCTGCTGTTTTTTGTTGTGATTTTCTTTCTGGGTGGATTGAATCTCAGCTCAGCTTGGGAACAGTTTTTGTTGTTGTTGTGGGGGATTCAGCTGCAGATTCAAGCTGGCTGTAATGCCATCTAGGGATGAGCCACATGGCTACTATGATAATTGTATGGCCAGTGAAGAAGAGGAGGAAAAGAGTACTGAGGATGACTCCGATGTTGATGAAGCTGATGATGATGATGATGATGGAAAATCTCTCCTGGCTTCCACTTCTCACTGGCCCCAGAGCTACAAGTAAGATTTAAGCATCTTACAATCCCAAGCAAGACTTGTTGAAAATTGTAGCAGATCTAAAACTAATTCCTCATCATCTTCCTCCTCCACCTCCCTACAAGAATGATCCTCTAGATCAGAGAGTTCGAAATTTTGCAAGAATTTTTTTTGGGTTTTCAGTTGTGGAATAGATGCAAAACTGAATGCAATATTAATAATGTACAAACTTGCCAGTGATCTCATTTCCAACAATTCAGCTAGAGCAGCTGAAACAGTTTGAAGCAGGAATATAGAAAAAAAACACACACAATTATCATCATCCATGACAATACCATAACTTCTTTGGTTTTGGTAACTTTGAAATGTTTTTGGCAGACAATCAATGGACATGTATGCATCACCAGCTTCTGCTCTCAGTATATTTAGTCCAAGCCTCAACCGGATTAGCAACTCCTTCTTATCTTCTTCTTACCAAAGAATAACAACAATAGCAACAGGGCGATCACCCGATCAATATACACAACAGATTGCTGTAGACACTGAATCACTACAAGTCCCATTTCTTCCAGCTGCTGGGAAATTGGAGAAGGGAGAACGCCCACATCCTTACAAATCACCTCAAGAGTATGGAACAACAAAAGCTGATTCAGCTCATGAGCATGTGAAGCTATCTAAGAAGATCAGCACAGATGTTGATCACAACTATGATACCACAATTGAAGCTCGCAAAGGAAGCAGTGGTTTACAAGCCATGTTTAATGGTACAAAAAAATTGTGTTGTTTTTGCATTGTCAAACTTCTTCCACTTCCCTCCCAAAATTGCTTTTAGTGATCAACACCAATCTAAGGTATGATCGAGTTAGATTGCAGCCTTTCAAGGCCAATCTGAGGTATGACATTATGTTATAACCTTGTTCCTTTCGTTTCATTGAAGGGAGAAAAAAAAAACATTCACTATTTCTTCATCGATTATGAGTTGGGATTGTGAAATTGACAAAAAACACAACAGTGAAGAATTCTAGGAGGGATCATGTACTCATGAATAAGGTATAAGGTGCCCTTCGAATAGACAAGGAAATTCCTCCTCCGAGTGCTTTTTGATTGAAGCTTTTGGTGGCCTCACCAGGTGTGAATATTCTGGCGGGTGTTGGAGTGTTGACAACTCCTTATGCATTGAAGGAAGGAGGCTGGTTGGGACTTGTGTTGTTGTTTATGTTGTCAGCCATTTCTTGTTACACAGGAATTCTCCTCCGTCGTTGCTTAGACAGTGCACCAGGCCTCTCAACTTACCCAGATATCGGGCAAGCAGCTTTTGGCAATACTGGACGTCTCATAATTGCTGTAAGTAAATTGTTATAATCTTTACCTTCAATGTCTTCAGCAGCCACAACCCCGTCAGCAGGCAGTTTCTGTACAAGAGAGAGCAAGCAAGGTTTGGCTGACTCAGTGAGGGCCTGCTGATTAGATCTAGACAGAATTGACACAACCGTTTCTGAGGGGTGTGCTTGGTCTTCTGGCTGATCAGCTGCCATTTTCCTGTGTGTGTGCATGTGCGTGCAGATTATCCTCTATACCGAGCTCTATGTAAGTTGATCCATTCCATGTGACGATGCTCCATCTGGTTTCTGATTGTCTTGCAAAAGCCTCTGATTCTCTTCACAGTTTTCAATGTTATCAACCCAACCATGTGATTTCATTTTAAACCTTCGAATTTGATGCTGTGACAAAAATTCTTGTTCTCTGTGGATGCAAAATAAGGAATGGGTCTAGTAATGTGGTTTTGTCATCTTTTTCAAGGGATTTTTGCTGCTAGTCATTCGATTCCATTTTTTTTCATGCCAAAAACTTCATTTTGCGTTTGGATCACATTGTGATCTGTTTCATCTGGGCTGGGCTGGGCTGGGCATACAGGCCTGTTGTGTGGAGTTTTTGATCCTTGCAGGCGACAATCTTTCAGCACTATTTCCTCAGGTCCACGGTCTCAAAGTGGCAGGCTTCCAAATCAGCTCCACTACTTTGTTTGCAGTGGTCACTGCTGCATTTGTGCTTCCCACAGTTTGGCTCCGTGATCTCAGCCTGTTATCCTATGTCTCAGGTTCTCACTCTCAATGCCAATTCCCATAATTCTAACTGTTGCCAGTCTAAGTATTATATCGTCCATCACAATATAATTATATATTCATGATCATCTCCACTTGAAACTGCAATGTGGGTGGGTCCTAGACACTTTCTGAGTCTTCACCAAATGATTTCCAAGGGTTGTAGAACTGCAAGTTTGTTGAAAATATGTAATTAATCATGTTAGGAACTCTGGGAACACATGTCCTCTTGACAAAAGGGATAGATGCCATTTTATGGTGAGTTCCAGTTTGATTCACAGTTGTCAAGAGCTCCTGCAATTGATCAATGCTTGACTTGATAGAGTTTTGAGATGACTATGAGCACAACTAGATAGAAAAAAATAATGAAAAGTTGTTGTGATCACAGCAGCCTAATAGAAAGAATGTACTATCCACTAGAGGAGTCATGGTCTCTAGTTAGCAATGGTGGGTCATTATAAGGCCCTCTGACATTTTGGTCATGGGCTAAATTATTTGTGACTGCAGCGGGAGGTGTGATTGCATCTCTTGTGGTGATCATCAGCGTATTCTGGGTGGGAGCTGTAGATGGCATTGGATTTCACCACCACGGTTACCTGCTGAATTGGTCTGGCATCCCTGTTTCCATTGGTTTGTTTGGATATTGCTACTCAGGTCACACAGTGTTCCCAAACATATATACATCTCTCAGAAACCAAGCTGATTTCGACAAAATATTGCGAGTAACGTGAGTGATCCATGGAGCTTGCTCATGGCAGGCAACCTCAACTTATCTCTGGGTCAATAAATTATAAACCAAACTAGATCTCCGTGGGTTTTTTGTGCAACTCCAGAAAAGAGAAAGTCTTTTACAATTTCATTACGACACACATGACTTGGAGTAGTGTTTCAAGAGCTGTTTTTTGGGTTTTGGGCTGCTGCAGCTTCTTGCTATGCACATTGCTCTATGCTGGTGTGGCAGTTATGGGCTTCACCATGTTTGGGGAGGCTACTGCATCACAAATCACCCTCAATCTTCCGGGGCAGTTCTTGGCCTCCAAAATTGCTGTTTGGACCACAGTATGTCATCAGCTCTTTCAAAATATCGTATTCTCCAGCTTGCTCACTTGAACCTTTTTCATAAATCCTGTGTTTCAGCTGCTGCTGCTGCTCTTCTTTTTTGTTTCTTGTTTTGGGGACGGACCATCATTCTAAGAATGTGTCCCGGTGTTGTTGAGCTTCTGGTCTCTGCAGGTGGTCAATCCCTTCACCAAATATGCATTGACAATAAATCCAGTGGCACATAGCTTAGAGGAACTGTTGCCACAGAGGCCAGATTCAGTGGAGTATCGGTCATGCTCAATTCTTATTCGAACAGCCCTTGTTCTCTCAACTATTGCTGTAGCAGTTTTGGTGCCATATTTTGGTAACCATTTCTCTCTCTCTCTCTCTCTCTTCCTTCTCTCTCTCGTTTGCATTTAACCCTTCTCCCCTGCACTTCAATGGTCCTCCCTCTTTCTATCTCCATCTCTGGTTGAAAGGTAACATGGCCTAAAACATGACAAGGTCACCCCTGCAAAGCTGCTGGTTACCAGAAATAGTTCAAACGTGTGAGCGCCGAGGCTATTTCTAGTAACCAGTGGCCTGGAGCCAGTTACCAGGCATATTTGACTCTTGTGAGAATCAAAGATGACCTGCCATACTCAGCATCTCTTTCCATTAGGTTGTTGTGATCACAACATATGGTGTGTAAATTTTGATCACAACATATTGTGTTGTGATGTGTTGTGATCACAACATATGGTGTGTAATTTCGATCACAACATATTGTGTCGCGATGTGTTGTGATCACAACAACCTAATGGAAAGTCACTGAAATAGGGTCTTGTTTCTTGCTTCATGAACAAGTGCTTTTCCATTGGAGAGGTGCAATTGGGAATTTTGAAATTCCATAGGTAATCGATATTCTAGAAACTTGGGGAGCATTTGCTATGTAGGTAACTGAGTTTTCTAGAGAATTTTAACAAAGCACAAAATGTCATTACATGGTGATTCACAATTTAACTTACGGCTATCATAACTCTTGCATTCGGTCGAGCTATGAGATGTCTGTAAGCACAACCAAGCTAGCTGGAAAAACATAATGAAAAGTTGTGATTGCAGCAAAATCTATGATCACAACAGCCGAATGGAAAGATGATGTCCTAAGTCAATAGAACAACCTAGCAATCACTTTTTAGTATTTTGCATTAATTTTTTGGGTACCTACATACATGCGTGCGATCATTTTGGTCATTATTAATGAAATCTGAGATGGATGTATGATGATTGTTATTTTCATCCATGAAAAGAACCAAATTATGAGTTTTTCATCCAAGAATCAGTATGGTTATAGAAAATAGGGCCAATGACAGCTGACAGTGAGACCTTGAGCTGAGATGAGTAGGTCGCTAACAAAAATGAAGGTTGCATGTTATTGCTAATAACTTGTGCACTCGTAGTAGTCGATCAGGTTGCCCAGATTTGCACAATATTGAGTTATTATGAATACATTGTCAGTTCTTTGATGCAGATCCTGTTTGTGAAAGAGAGTATGAAAAATTCAACATCTCTTTGGCAATAATTTTAACATAAAATCCCACATCTGCTTTGTCGTTAACACATATGATTTATCTCTTTCTCTGCTCCACAGGCCTGGTGATGGCGTTTATTGGCTCCTTCCTTACCATGACTGTGGTGAGTGTTCAGATCACACTCAAAGCCTTCCAAAAAAATAAAAATAAAAATCAGATTACATACATGTGAATCGAATCTCAAACTCATCAAGGAATTCATATATATGTACTTTGATCAGGCCACACCCAATGCATTTTGCTTCAGGATTCTTGACCTGAGAGGCACAAGGAACTCCGTATCCACATATGGTAAAAGTTTCAGTTTGCAAGCTTCCAGTTTTCATATGACAGATGAATTCAGTACACATTGTGTGCTTATATAAGTGTTGGGTGGGTACAAGGCTGGAACCTTAGCATATAGAGACAGACTCATATTGGTCCAAAGTCTCAAAGAACCAACTGCACTCAGATGAGCTGATGCATGCAATATTGTAGAGATCAGTATGTACTATGGATCTCATAGCTGTGAGTCGGGATGTTGTAAGATTTACCCATTTCCTTTTGGCCCGTGGCAGTCGGTGATTTTGCCTTGTGCTTGCTACCTTAGTATCCTTGGCAAGAAAGCCACCATTTCCCAGGTACAAAGAGTGAACTCCTCAAGGGACAAAATTCAGGAGGAATTTTAATATTTTAATTTCAGCATTATTAGGTTGTGTCTTACATACCTATGATGCTAATTTGTTGATTTGTCTTGCAACTTTTTTTTAAAGCAAAAAAAAAATAAAAAATCATCAAATTTTGCTTAGTATTTGTATATCGAACATAATTAGATGATGTTAAGATTGCAAGGTACTTAATAAGTTCTTTTAGAGGATCAAAAGATAGACCCTAAAAATCTTTACTTTCCTCATGAAAGGATGCTTACTTTTATATTAATGTGGCAATGTGTTGCAGGTTGTGCTTTGTTCGACTATGATTCTCATAGGTGTATTATGCTTGATTGGGGGAACATACTCCTCGATTGCAGGCATTATAGAAAGCTTGTACCATGGAGGGCTTATATAACTCCTCGGCCAAATTGCCTAGTCTCAAATACTTGTTTGTGTATTCATCAATTAGGCGACACTTTGGGTATTGAGGTTGTTGTTGGCCTCCCAAAGGAAATAGATGAGAAAGACTTTCTAGCAAAAAAGAAAATTAGTAGACTTAGTGTATGAAATTTTTACTTAGGGCACACTTTCCTTTGATATTTTCCTTGGAACTCAAAAAGTATACATATACCCACAAACCCAAATCAAATGTTTTGGGAGCTTAAACTTTTGGCACCAGTTTGATTAAGTTCGTTGTGTACATAAACCAATCAATTTACATTACAATTATTCTTTGGTTCCAATTTTCTTACCAATATTTGCTCACATACACATGTCAACAATTTCACATACAATTTGCTACCGTAGTTGAATAACAGGTTCGATGTCTAAAAATTACATTATTTTGAGACATGTTGAATTTTTTTGAAAAACTATTTTTCTTGAAAGAATGATTTTTTTTGGTGAAGGAAATTGAAGCTTTTTTCTTCTTTTTTTTTGGGTGGGAATGTTTTGGGAATATTTCATTTTTGTTGAAATGGATTGAAATGGTGCCATACCATATAGTATGCAATTTGAAAGGTGGGCAGGTTTAGAATTGGGTTTCCTAGTCCTTAAGCCTACCTTTAGGGTTTAAGGGCTCAAGGGTTTAGGGCTTTTAGATTTTGGGCAGAGTAAGAGACATATAAACCTAGTGTAGATTTTTGTTTGCAGTTTTGTTGTGAATCACACAACCTTAGAAGGCCATAGATCCCCTCTCAGTACAGTGGCTGGGGTTGCAGATTGTAGTTGTGAGGAAGAGAGAGATAGATATATGAGAGATGGGTTTGCAGACTGGGGGTGAGAGAGAGAGAGAGAGAGAGAGAGAGAGAGTAAGGGATTGTCAGTACTCTGCAGTGACCACCCATTTAGGATCTGCAATAATCATCCACTGGGTCTAGAATTTGTTGCCTGTTGATTCCTGGGAGGTGTGATTGTTCCCGGAGTCTTTGTTTTTTTGTTGCCACCCACCTGCTCCTGAGTTGGTGGTGTTGTTTTTCTTTTCTTTTTTGGCAACAGAAAAAGAAAGTGGAAGAAGGAAAACCAAAAGATGCCAGTTGCTAGGCCAGAACCTGCAGAAACAAGAGTGATTGCCCATCTGGACCTGGACTGTTTCTATGTGCAAGGTTTGTCTGTCTGTCTGTCTGTCTGTCTATCTGTCTGTCTAGTCCCTCTCTTTGTTTCCCATCTCTCTGAAGAAACAATGTATGCTGGGATTCTCTGGGTTTTGGAAAATTGGGAAAGGCAGAAATGGTGGGTTGGGGTCAGGATGTTTCAAAAATGTGAATTTCATCAAGTGGGTTGACATGCATTCTTTTTGTTGGGGTTGAGAATGGATAATCCTTTTGCAGTGGAGCAAAGGAAGCGACCCGAGCTGCGGGGCAAGCCATCAGCTGTTGTGCAGTTCAATCCATGGAAAGGGGGAGGTCTCATAGCTGTCAGCTATGAGGCACGTCGAGCTGGTGTCACAAGGTTTGTACTTCAAGTTCTGCACAATTTAACTCCCCTGGTATTTTTGCATAATGTGGAACTACAGATGCAGGGTTCAGTCATATTTGTTCTAAATCAGTTTTGTGTAATTATAGTTGTAATCTGGATGCTTAGGGTTTTAGGGTTTAGGGTTCAATGACATGGTCCAAAACAACTTGTTATGGTGTCATTGGCTTTTGCAAATTTCTTACAAACTTTGGTTTTTTGGGACATGCTGTGGTCTTTTTAGGCTTCATATTGTTGCAGTCACATGGTCTTGATACAGCTGCTGCATCCTGTTGTTTTCATATTTCTTTACCATAGGACCTTTACCATTCTGGCATCTTCTTAACAATTTTTATTTTTTCGCTTTATCATTTTGGCAGTAGAAATTTCCTGAAATTCTTATAGTTGAGGTGGGAATTAAAAACACCAAGTAATTTTGCACTACTTTGGCACATCGCACCACCAAGCTTTAGGGCAGGCAGTCAATAGTAATGCCAAACAAATTCTAGAACCTTTGGCATTGTGAGCAGCTGATTTTGAGAAAAAATCAGCATTTATTGAAAATAATCTGATTACTGCCGGAATGGTAAAGGTACTACAGTATTAAGTGCTATTGCTGACAGAGAAAAGTTTCCATGTACCTGTGTTGATGCTACTTCAAAAATCAGATCCACTGAATGAATGCCCGTTTGATTTCAGGAATATGCGGGGTGATGATGCAAAGAAGGTGTGCCCAGATATAGAGCTGGTCCAAGTGCCAATGGCTCATGGGCATGCATATCTTGCCCCGTATCGTGATGCTGGCTCTGAGGTAAAAGGTCAAAAATCTTGAAGCTTTGGTGAATTTGTTGTGCAAAGGGGAGAAGAAGGGGAATGAGGGGATTTTAACTATGATGAGACTAATCATCAATTGTTGGAATGCAAAAAAATTTGGACAAAATGCTTCTTTGTGCATGTTGTTTGATGGAATTGTAGGTGGTAGCAATTCTGAGCCGCATGGGAACATGTGAGCGGGCATCAGTTGATGAAGTCTATCTTGACATCACAGAAGCAGCTGCAGCAAGGCTGCTTGAAGACCCACCCCTGTCACAGTCCCTTTCGGAAGAGGCCCAAAGGACACATGTACTTGGATTGGTGGAGGTAAACCGTTCATGAATCATCTAGTACTTTGACTTACTGTCCTGTTCTCATTCCTCTTTCTTTCTCTTCTCTTTTGGACTTGTACATGTATTGGAGGTGGTTTTGCTCACTTTTCTTCGCTCTTCTTCTTTGGGTCTCCTTTTGAAGGATGGTGAGAAGAGGATGACTGCAGGGGAGTGGCTATGCCAAAGGAATGCCTCAAGAGATGATCAACTGCTTGCTTGTGGTGCCCTTATTGTCGCTGAGCTGCGTGCCGCAGTTTTACAAGAGACCCAGTTCACATGCTCTGCAGGGATTGCTCACAACAAGGTACTGTTAACTTATGAGCTTTTATTTATTGTTAAACAATTTGCAGGTTAAAGATACGTCCCAAGTAGCAAATTCTTTGGATTGTATGATAGCATATATTCTCTTAGATTTATAGGTTTGTGGGTTGCTGTCGGAACCAGATGCTTGCAAAACTCACAAGCAGCATGCACAAACCTGCACAGCAGACAGTGGTGCCTTCATCCTATGTGCCTGCTTTGTTGGCCTCTATACCAATCAAGAAAATGTAAGCAGCCTTTTGACCCCATATATAATTTCCTGTCCTTTGAACAGGGCAATTGCTGGACACATCCTATTTTTTAACTTTGAAGTTGATGGTTAGTTTGCCTGACCAGGACTACAGTCAGAGAGCTCTTGGATGGAGAACATCAGTTATGCTTAGATTTATCAAATCATAACTGATTTGACTGCTGAAGACATGCTTGAGCTGATGCTTGTGTTGCTCTAGTGGGCAGCTGGGAGGGAAGCTTGGGAAATCTCTGAAAGAAGATCTTGGTGTGACTACAGCAGCTGACTTGCTGCCATTTCCAGAGATAAAACTGCAAGATCTCTATGGTGTTAATACAGGGTAATTACTTTTCTCTTTTGTGGATCATGGGTGCTTGCATCCAGGGCTGCTCATGGGTACTGCTGGGTTACTGAATGTAGTGGAAAAACAAAATCTGATTATAATATACTTATCTACACCCACCATTGGACAGCTGATGAAGTCAGTTGGTAGTCATGGCAGTTGTATCAATTCTATTCATGATGAAGGTGAAGGGTTTGTGTGTACATAACTCTCCTCCTGATAATGTTTGTTCATGAACTTTGCTTTCTCAGCACATGGTTATGGAACGTAGCAAGAGGCAGAAGTGGAGATAAAGTACAAGGCCGTGTGCTTCCTAAAAGCCACAGCTGCAGCAAAACCTTTGCAGGTCCAAAATCACTCAAAGATATGGCTTCTGTGAGTATCTTCTTTTGACCTTTTCATCTCCTTGAAACCATGTGTAGTTGTCATCCTCCAGGAGTGCAAACCTGTTTAGGGTTTAGGGTAAACCCTAGACCCTAAACATAAAGTACTATCTATCAGATGAACTGTTTGGTTAAACTTTCTACAATTGGTAACCTCAATTGTGTAGGTAATGTATTGGCTAGGAGAGATGGCTGAAGAGCTGCAGGAGCGCCTGGACTTGGACCTGGAAAATAACAACCGCACTGCTCGCCTTCTTGTGTTCCATGCAGCATGTCACCTGGTACATATTCCTAGACCATTGGAATGTGTGAACTGTGTACTTTCGAACAAATGAAACTCTGGACACACTTGCATTTGCATCCAAGGGCATGAAATACACACTGTATTTTAACATATAGTCTAGCTGGCTGCAGAAAGGAAGGGCACAGTCAACCAATCGGAAGTTTCCCTCAAAGTCATGTGCTTTGAGGTACGGGAAAGATAAAATTGTAGCAGATGCTCGTGTCCTCTTTGAGAAATGTCTACAGGACTTCTGCCCCAGCTCAAGTCTTTCTCCTTTGAAAGCCACCGGAGGCACAAGCTGCAACTGGGCAGTTACTGCACTATCAGTGGGGGCATCCAACATCTCAGCATTACCTTCAGTATGATGGTCTTGAAGCCCTAGTGGTGCAGCTTTCAGTGTATTGGTCTCCTTCCATTTGAATGCAAGAGGTTAGAAATAAGATTGCTGAACTGATGTCTATGGTGGGTTGACAGAGAGTCAGCCCAATTACAAGCTTTTTTTCATCACCAGCAAGGCACAGTTCAGAGGAGGCCAGGATTTGTTTGAGCCCACCAGGGTCACCCACATCTTCCCCATCCTGGACTCCATACTCTCTTACAGATGAGGAATCCCATTTAAGGACAGCAGATGGTGCCAGTTGCTGTGAATCAAGTGATGGGAAAAGGCAGGGCTCAAAACCTGCAGGTGAGGTTTTGGAAAATGAAAATTGTCATGTTATCAAAATCTTTTGCTGCTCCTTTGTCTGCAACAACTGTCAGGGAGATGCCTTGTTATCATATCAGAGATGGGTATGCCTGCATTTTCCATGTAAGAGCTCTACAGAAAATTCCATGAAGAATTGGATCTATTTTTGACAGACAATATCTGCAATTTTTGTTGCTTGCAGATGGGAATGAAACCTCCACTGTTGATCCTCCAAATCAGGACCTTGGCAGCATGCAAGACAGCCGAGCAGAAACTGGAAAGGACGACAGCAATGAAATGGCTGCCAACATTGAGGATGAGCCAACTTCCTGCACACCAAAATTTGGTACTGTTGGCAGCCCTCTTACTCATAAAGTTGAGTTTCAAGTCTTGAGAGGACACATTCCAGCTGAAACCTCTTTAGAAGTAACATCACAGAAAAGTACTTTGAATGCTGGAGGTACTGCAGTATTGGAAGCAACTCCAATATTATGCTCCCCAGTAGAAGAAGACCCAACTTTTTCAATTGATCCAGATGGATGGTTCATAAATACGGTGGAAGAGTGTCAGGGAGAAGCTCAATCTCCAATCATAGACTTGTCAGTAGAAGACCCAACTTTTTCCATTGCACCAGATGAACAGTTCATAGATACAGTGCAAGAGTGTCAAGGAGAAGCTGAACCAGATGGTGAAATCTTGCTGTCAGAGAAACGTCCAAATAGAGTCAATGAAATAACTAGTGCAACAAGTGCTGCAAGGCTTACAACTGATGAAAGAAGAAGGTTCTCCAGAGACAAGCAAGTCAGAAATGATGAAATTGAGCTCCAGTCAGAAGCTGTTGTTGCAACAGCCAGTTCTGATATCAATGCTGAGGCTGGTTCCAGGACCCAATGCATGCTTGGGGATCAGGAGACCTCAATGGACAAATGCCCAGTGATTGCCAAGGTGACTACTGGCAGTGGAAGGCTGCAGGATTTGTGGCAGGCAAAGTCAGCTAGGTCAGTAAGCCCAAAGAGGGTACAAACTTTCTCCATGGAATGGGAGTACAAACATGAAGAGATTGACGAAAAGGTCCTTTTAGAGCTTCCCCTTGAAATACAGAGAGAGCTTCGGAGCTCCCTGAGGCTAAAGCGACCGCGTCCACCCAAGCGCACCTCCATAAGTGATTTCTTCCAATCCCACTCATCAACTTCCAAGTCTCCTAAGTAGGGAAACTCCATGATTGGCACACTGTTTCTGTACAATAAAGACCAGTTCAGTATAGCTGAATAAGGCAAACAAAGTTCACCAAGCATTTGTGATCTGACTTGATTTTCAGCAATCTGCAAGTTCCCTGCATGGTTCACATTTACACATGCACAACAATGGAAAGAAAAACCTGAGGTTGCTGGAGCCTAACATAAGCATTGCCATTTTCACATATGTTCCAGATAAAACTCACTAAGGATCCCAATACCTGCAGAGCGCATGTGAGCATATATGCAAAGGAAACTAGGCATGCCAAGGATGAAAGTCACTGAAGACATAGCAAATGTTTCTGTTTGTTGGGTACAGATGCAAGCTTGTAATTGCAGAGGAGAGCAGGAACTGGGGATATTGGGAAAGGGAATGGCTGTGTTTTTTCCTGGGCTTTCTCTCAGTGTATAGAAGAGTTATTCATTTGCTGAGTGATGGGGGACAAGGTATTATTGAGCTTCTAAAGTACAGCAGATTTCTGAAGCTCAGCTTGCTTGGGTATTTTTATTACATAGCATTGCCATGAGCTTTTTCATCAACCTGGTTTGCCCTCCAACAGTGCCACCCAACTTAGATGCCCACAAGAGTCATCACTATTTGCATGTAGCATCAAGTTTGTATCCTTAATGAAATTTGAAGAAATCTTAAACCCTAAAACCCTAATCTCATTAGGATTATGTGAATTAAGGATCTTTTTCACCTTTTGATATAATTATGTAAATATGAGCCAACCATCCCAAGTCTCTCCATCTACCAATTTAAGTACCCACCTCCCATTCCCACTGCTGACTTGTTACAAGCAATGGGTAGTTGAGCTTTAGATCTCTACCATCAGTCCCTAGACGACTTCAACATGTGATTTGTAGCAAATTAACTTGGACTCAGGTCCCCACTCATTGTGCTTCCTCTTTCTGACTTGACTCTCTTGCAGCAATTCAACTTCGACTTAGTTCCATTCCCATTTATACTTCCACTTCCTTTCCAGAATCCCAATCACTTGGACGTGGAATCATAGTTACTAAATGAAGGTGTTTTATGATGTTAATTCACATGGAATAAGATGCTAGCTCTACTATAGTTCTAACTCAATCCTTATAAGAAAACCAAATAGGTGACATTAGGGGAAGGCGTTGCATTTTGGTTATGTATTACTATCTCCAAATGATAAATTCTTCACACAACTTATACTAATTTTCTATTTTTAAAATCAATTGATTGCACACATGCATTCAAAAGATCTTAAAAGTTGCAAAAAAAAACAAAAATATTACAATGGGTTGACACAATCCAACAACAATGTTCTAAAAATATTTGGTAAAGAGCCCATTTTCAAGAAAAAAGGTACTACCTATGGCATGTGGAAAAAAGTGTGTTTAGTCACACTTTGCATTAGCCAAAAAAACCTTCTTTAAAACACATACTACAATGAATTGCACTAATCAATTACATGGTCAATCACATAACGTGCCCTTTCTAAGTCCAAAATTCATATCAACAAAAATTCTCCAATAAGAACACACAATAGAAACTATAGCAGCTATCCTCTCGTCTTGAAGAAATCACAGCTGCCCATTTATGAAAGCAGAATTCTACCAGTCCTTTACACCAGATAAGGATCTCAAAGGGAATTCAAGTCCCATGCTTGGCTCCCACCTCTCATAGGGCCCTCAATCCCATAACAGCCAATTCTCAGTCCTTACCATGAACAATCAATAGTGTGCATGTATCTTCCTTCATTTCACATTCAATCTACAAACTCATCAGTAATCAAAAGATGACTTTACTGAATCTCATTCTGCCACACAGAAGTGTTGCTGAGATTTGCTCGGTAAGTAGCAAGGATGGTATGAATCATTAAACCAGTTTTGTATGCCCTCTTGACTGGGGCAAACACAATCAATTGATTTCAAGTTTTCCCACTAGCATGAAATTATTAGCTGGGCAATTATTAAACTGCTCTCGTTACATAAGAATTGGTAACTGTACACAACTCTGATTTTACAAGCAATGACAGTGAGGGAGAAAATTGAGTGGATCTCCTACTTTTGAACCCTAACCTGAAGCAACTCTGTAAGCCGGGGCCGCCTGTATCTTCTCAGCCACAAAGAGGAACACACAACAGACACAGAAGAAAAAGCCATTGCCCCACCTGCTGCCCAAGGGGGAAGTCGGACTGCAAAGTATGGGAACAAAACGCCAGCTGCAACTGGGATAGCAAGAATGTTATAACCCATTGCAAATACGTAATTCAACTTGATTCGGGTAAAAGTTTTCCGAGAGAGGTCAATTGCTGTTATCACATCTTCCAAGCTGTTTCGCATCAAAACATAGTCAGCAGCTTCAATTGCAATATCTGTGCCTGCACCAATAGCCATGCCTACATCAGCAGCAGCAAGTGCTGGGGAGTCATTAACACCATCCCCAACCATCGCCACTACTGTTCCATCTGCCTGAAGAGACTGTATTGCTTTAGCCTTTCCAGCAGGCAATACTTCTGCCATCACTTCTATGATGCCCACCTGCCAAATCAAAGAAAATAAGGCAAAGATTAGTGTTTGCAAACCTAGGACACCAATTCAAACAGAAACTGATTGCATGTTGCATGTTCCTAAGGTAATAAACTGGAAGTTTAAGAGATAAGTTGTATTAAGGGCCACAACTGCAATGGCAATTGGCACCATTGGATTCTCTTCCCTTTGATGACTGAGCCAAACATGCTTTACAGCCAGACCACCAGTGGGAATGACAGAATGCTGCCAACAAATACACTACATCAGAGTGGTACAAGAAGAAAATGCCAAACCTCATCTGCCACAGATCTTGCTGTTTGCCAATTGTCCCCTGTAACCATGATACACTTGATACCCATGCTTTTCAGGCCCTCCACTACAACTGCTGCCTCCTGTTTCAAAGGATCTGAGACACCAATGACACCTGCTACTGTCCCATCAAAAGCTACAATAACAGCTGTCCGAGCCCGTTGTTCATTCTCTTGCAGATAGTCCTCTATGACTGGTGAGATGGCCACTCCTGAGTCAGTCATCAGCTTCCGATTGCCCACCTGGACAAAGTTTCAGATGAACATCAGCATAGACACTGAAAGCTTCACAGTGACAACTGGGCCACAAAACTGGGCAATTGTATGTATCTTGTGCTACGGACATCCCTTAGATGTTAAAACTTGTAGTAACTCACCAATATGACATTGTTATCCACATGACAGCACACTCCCTTTCCCGGAATATTCTCAAATAAGGAGGCCTGTTTCATCCAGCTAGTATCTCTGGTTCTTGGTGTGTGTGCAGTCTTTGGGGTTGGAGGTTCTCCAAATACCAGAAAGTGATGTGCATAGTCCACGATTGCTTTTGCCAATGGGTGTTCACTGCCAGCCTGTTTCACACTACCCAATTTAATACCCCACCAAATAATGTACACAGAACAGGAGAGGGGAGATGCCACAGGAGCCTATACTAGAATCACAGCCACAACACAATAGAAACAGTTGATGGTCCACAAAGAACATAGGTTGAAAAAACACATACTAGTGAAAAAACCAGAGCTAACCTCTGCCGATGCCACAAGTGTAAGAAAGTCAGCTAATGGCGTCTTATTGTAGATTCTGTGATGTGTAACTGCAGGTTTTCCCTTGGTCAGAGTGCCTGTCTTATCAAACACCACACACTCCACTTTGTGGGCACGTTCCAGTGCATCCCCACCCTTGATTAAGATCCCGTTGCTAGCACCAATACCAGTTGCAACCATCACCGCTGTTGGTGTTGCCAGTCCCAAGGCACATGGACAGGCAATGACTGTCACTGAAATTGCAAACATAAGTGCAAACACAAAGTGACTGGTGCCAGTGGGAAGCCATTTGTCAGGATATGACCCCAATTTCCCAGCCACATACCTGTCCAATGTTGCACCAGATTGTGCAATTAGGGCACAGTGACCAAATGCAGAGCTACTGCAAATCCTCTACAGAACACTGGAGCACCTGCTTAATGGAACTATTACCCACCCACTGTTATTTATTACTAATGCTTTAAATTCATTTCAGAGGCAACATCAGCTTATACCCAAAATTGAATTACAGATTAGCTTGCAGAAACACTCACCAGCCAAGAAAAGTGGCAACAGCCATTGAAACAACCACTGGAACAAAAATGCTTGCCACCTGTCCAGAATATACAATACCCAAAGCATCAAATCTCACGTTCATTCCACAAAACTCCAGAATGTTATCTGCAAAATCAACACCATCTTCTTTTTCTATGCTATCTAGTCTCATGCAGCAAGCACACTCATGTTCAGCAGCATGTTAAATGATTGTATTTTTCAAATAAAGGTCAATTCAAACTTGTGGGTCTAGATCAGAACTGCGACAAGTTGACTGCCCACACACAAGATCAAGAAAAGTCAAGGAAAGCCTAATGCAAAAACTAAATCAAGTACATCAATATTTATCTACAATCTACAACTCATTGACAATAAATTTCAAGAAAAAGCCTGAAAGTTGGAGTCAAACATACATAATCAGCAAACTTCTGAATGGGGGCCTTTGTCATTTGGGCAGTTTCCACCAAGTTGACTATCTGTGCAAGTGCTGTCTCACGCCCAACCCTCAAGGCACGTATGTGCATGACTCCATTCATGTTGATAGTTCCACCTATAACAGAATCACCAATCTCTTTTGCAACTGGTGAAGCCTCACCAGTGATCATGCTCTCATTCACATGACTGACTCCCCACACAGATGTCCCATCAGCTGGCACCTTTGCCCCAGGCTGCACTTTGAGTAAATCACCCCTCTGAATTAACTGCACGTTGATTTCTCGCTCTGTCATTGCATTGCCCGCTGCATATTGCAAAACAATTGAATAAAGTCAACAAATATCTCCAACAATAACCCAGGGACAGAAAAGAATACAACTAAGCAGAAAAGCTGATACTTAGCTACAAGACAAGAAGATCATCATCTCCTTTAAAATATGCCACCTTGTCAGTACAGTCAGGCTTTAACCAGAGGTCTCACACTGGACCTTAAGTCTTGTTGAGCTGTTAAATTGATCACATGCAATGGAAGTAAATACACTGATGCAGATGGAGATAGGTGATACTGAGAACTAGTACATCTTTGAGATTAGGCATGGTCAGCCTGGCCCATTATCCAGTAGGTTCAGGGCTGTGAATTCACTCATCAAACATCTAGGATTCTAGAAGATGAATTGCATTAAGGAGCATGGTACCAAAGGGTCTACATGTTCTAATTCATAGAAAACAAATCTCCATCCATATCTTCTATCTTGAGGAACAGGATGTACATAGCAAGGACTATGTACCAGAGTCAACGGTGAGCAGTATTGCTGTGGTAGGAGCAAGCTCCAAAAGCTTCCCGATGGCCTCTGAGGTCTTCCCTTTGGCAAGGGACTCCAGGTACTTTCCAAGGAGTACAAATGAGAAAAGCATGGCACTCGTCTCAAAGTATGTCATTGCATGAAAGCCTGTAACTGCTCCATACAGCAGTGCACAGACAGAGTACAGATATGCTGCTGTGGTTCCCAATGTCACAAGCACATCCATGTTGGCAGAACCCCGACGCAATGAGCGGTAAGCCCCAACATAAAACCGCCAACCAATAATAAACTGGACTGGTGTCACCAGTGCCCACTTGAGCCAATCCGACAGCAGGAAGGGCCCACATCGTAAGTCCAGAAGATCATGGAAAAACACAATGTGTGGACAGATAAGCCCAATGAACACCACGGGTATCTGTTCACAATTGCAGATGATACCACAATGAGTTAGTTGATGCATGGATGCAACATCAAGTATCTACACCCTCAAGCAACAATCACATGAACGTCTCCATCTTTCCTGGCCACAGTCAAACCGCACAACAATGGGTAATGTCCTCATTGAGACGAATACATGGACTGGTAACAGAACTCACGCTGAAAACACAACTCCACAGGAATAGCTGATACATGTGCCCGACATCTGCACCACGATCAGAGGAGAATGATGTGTAAGGGTTTGGCAGCACCACTTTGTACCGGCCAGATCCTCTACTCTCCACCGCATCAACAACAGCCCTCAGACCAACCACTTCTGAATCTATGGATGCATGCACCTTCTCTGTCATGCAGTCAACTGAAACCTCCCGGACCCCCTTTAGGTCACAAAGTACTGCTTCAACATTCTTGCTGTCCTCATCAGTGTCCATACCCATCACCACAAAGGAAATCTTGTCCCTTTGACCACTATCCACTAGTTCAGCATCAAACCCTGCGTCATCAATGGTACTGATAATTGCTTGTTGGTCTATGAGTCTGGGATCAAATTCCACTTCACCCATCTCAGTGGTCAATGCAACAGATGCACGAGATACCCCTGGTAGTCTCCGCAACACAGTCTCTATAGAAGTCACACAAGCAGCACAAGTCATGCCTCCAATTCGAAACTGCCCAACAATTTTAGCATTGGCAGGAGCAGCTGCACCAGGGCGAGGTATCACTGTGTTTGATATTATCTCCGCATCAAATCCTGCATCTTCTATAGCCTCCACAATGTCCTCTTCCTGTTTTCAAACATGCGCATACAACATCATGTAAGGTACTAAATCTGTTCAGCAAAGCGGACACATTATTTGAACCAATACTGGTCCACACCCTTGATAATTGTGCTCACTTCATTCATCACACACAGTGTAGACCAAACCCTGATTAAAAACCTTGGGAAGAAGGCCAGTAGGTATGCACACAAGACAAAAGGAACTCTCAATCTCAATTGCAAGCCAGAATCCAGCAACAACAAGTCATCAAATTTTTGGTTCATTCCTCTGGCTTAGGGTAAGAAAGAGTTGACTGCTCTGGTGGCTAGTGCTGCAATTGGTCTATATTCATATGTCACTGCACTCATTCTTTATTGTAGTGAGGGCAGAATATCTGTTGTGAGGAGTGTAGGGTAAGACTGGGTTGCTCTGGAGCTCAGGGTACGTGCTGTGGCACATTTGAAAGACCAGGGAATGCATGCTAGCAACACTTTTTTGGAACTGCTTCTATCAAACAAGCCTGCTTTGGAAGACAAAGATGCAATGGACAACCAACAGGATCAATTGCTACATCAGACAGAATCTGGATCTCATTCTTCTCTGGAATCCTGCACTTGTGAGGACGGACTGTGCATATGGACAATATAACAAAAAACCCTAAATAGATTAAACAAGCACACAGAGAAGATTAAGGGAGTGTAGAGTGCAGGGGAGGGGGGGTTCATGAAACCAGTGAAGGAGATAATTTTTTCCCCACCTTGAGAAGTGCTGGATTATAGGAGATTTCTGCTTTCTCCTGAATCAATGCCACTGCAGCAGTCTCCACTCCAGGCAGCCGCTTGAGTGCGGTCTCCACTGATGTAGAGCATGCAGCACATGTCATGCCTGTGACAGATACCACTAATTTCCGTGTCAAATTTCTTTCCTCCTGTTCCCCATGTACCGAAATCTGAATATCGTCTGCAAATCCATTCCTTCTATCTCCATCTGTGGATTGCAGCAGGGGAAATGTCTCTGCATCTCCACTGGTTCTGTCCACCATCCCCTGTTGCCCCACACTGGCTAGCTGCAAAGCAGCCATCTCTCTCTCTCTCCTCCTCCCTCCTCCTTGTTCCCAAACACAACTCAGCCTAACAAGTTGTCGATCAAGCACATCGAATCATAGCAGCACCGCTTCTCTGTCTCTCTGCTTGTTGCTTGTCGCTTTTCTCACTCGTACCAATCCAGGAAATCTAGGAACCTGATCGATGCCGCCCTTGTTCTTCTTATCCTCCTCCTCCTCCTCCTCCTTCTCTTCCTTCACAACGCAGCCAAGCAGAGTTTTGCTACGAAACAAACCGAATCTCCAGCACTTTCTATTACTATTTCAATCTTCTTCCAGACTCCGCAAAAAAAGACTTCGACGATCATCCAATCTTCTTCTACTTCTTCAAAATTCGACAAAGAGCTTCTTCACAAGTGCAGAAGAAGCTGACCAACGCATCCCCGTCTTGGACAACTCTACTTCTTCTTCTTCTTCTTCTTCTTCGCGACTCAGTCAACAGCAAATCGATCGATCTATCTATCAATCACTCACCGACCAAATCACTACTATCCTCCGCTTTCCTCAAAACTCCTGTCTGCCTCTTCTTCCCGTAATAAGAAAAAAAAAACTCAAATTACAAAATCTCTCACAATCAATCCAAACAGATCGTCAACAAAAAAACAGAAAACAAAAGGAGCAATCCCGCAACACACCACAACTTCTTCTTCTTCTCCTCCTCCTCCTTCTCCTCCTCCTCTTGTCTTGTGCACTTCAAAACCAAAAAAAGGATTAAAAAAAGGAGCGCAAATTCCTACACTGCATCTTCTACCGCTTCTTCTTTCTTCACTGCAACGATCTATTCCAGAAGCAAGTCTAGATCCTGTGACCAAAAGAAGAAGACGCGTGCTTATCCGACGAGCTACAGAAGCTCTTCCAAGAGCTCCAAACGCTTTTCCACAAACAAAATGCCTAAAAAGTAAACCCTAAAAACTAAACCGAAAGAGAGTTAGTAGAAAAATGTTGGCTACGAGAAATATTTTATTTATTTATTTATTTATTTATTTTAGAAAACAAGGTTTGGTACTTCATTGCCGAATATTTCTTTATTTATTAATCAATTCTGAAATTCTTCATTTCAACAAAATCTTGAAGATTCAATGATTTTCTTTGGCAAATTTTGTGTATTATTTGAAAAAAAAACAAAAAGAAAACCCCCCAATTTTTGGCTAAATCCTCCACTTTTGGGCTAAATTTTTGGTGCTAAATCCTCAACATTTTCTGAAAACATTTTGAAAGTACGTAAGAGCCTACTTTGGCCAAGTGGTTGGATGGATGCTTTCCAAAATTCAAGCTTGTTTTCTCAATCCATCTTTTCAAAGGGCTTTGAACTTTGTGTTTGAACTTTGTGTACTACACAATTTTGTTTTTACTTGAGTTGAGTTTAAGTTACTCTCAAGGGACCTTTTTCTTTTCTTTTCTTTTCTTTTTTTTTTCTTTTTAAAAATTAATATTTTTAAATTTATTTAAATTTCCCCTTTATTAATTATTATTATTATTATTATTATTATTATTAATTAATAATACTTTAAGTGACCACATTAAGTTTAGGGTACTAATAAGTAAACTAAGTACCTATATTAGTTTTAGGGTAGATTATGAAATATGGAATTTGGGACATGTTTGAATTCCCGGAGTTGTACTTTGTCATTTTTGTTTTTTTTTTGGTTGTACTGCACATTTTGTTCGAGTATAGGGCCCCTTATACGACATCGTAACACAGTCAAGATCGGAGGCTAGTACCTACCTATCTACATTCATTATTAGGGGTTGCAAATTCCATGATTTTGTTTCTTCGGAGTTTTTTTCTTTTTTTTTTTTTTTTTTTTTGTCGTCTCTCGTGTATCCGGAATTAATTTCGGGTATTTTTTTTTTCCATGCATCCAGAGTCCAATTGGGGCTTATTATTTTGTAAGGCAAAGCCTGAGGTCCGTTGAGAGCATTACCCGAATAAGGGCTCATAGCAAAGCGGACGTTCCTTTGACCGGCCTGAAAACCCATGAGCTTTTTATTTTACTCCTGCGTAGCAAGGGCCAAGAAACGGTGGGACATGGGAAACAGGGATTATCGGGCCTCACAACAATGGGGGGGCGGGGGCGGGGGAGTATATTCGTTCCATGAAGTTGCAATAGGTTCTACCAGGGCCGGTTCCGGAAACGTTGAGTTTTCCCCCCACTTGCCACTATAACAAGTGGATCCACCAAAACCAAAAGTGGGACCAGCCTATGCCTAACACTGGATTTTTCATTTTAATTTTGTGATATCAAAAATTTGATGATTTTTTCCACAAAAAAAAGGAAAAATCCCAAAAATTTCCCAGATTTTTATATTTTTTATTAAAAAATTCAAGAAAAAAAAAATTGTCGGAAAAAATTCACTCTAACAATTTTGCACTTTTCTCAAAGTAAAATTTTTCCTTTATGGTTTTTTCCCCCCCCTCTCCTCCCAAATGAATGCGGGAATTTACACTTGGAATCACCCGAAATACACAAGGAAGGAAGTTGTGCACGAAAGACAGCAACCCACCAAACAATCAATTCTATTGTTGATAGTTTCTTTCCACGATTTGTTGCACAAGGGGAGTTGTGTGCACAACAACTTCGTGTAAACTTCTTCTTGCAAGGCACAAATTTCGTGTCCCCGTGACCCCATGATTTTCTTTGCTGAGTGGATTGACAAAAAGGGTCATCGTTTGGAGTTCCATTTTTTTGTTTCGTTTAAAAACGAACCCCAAACGTGTCCCCCGTCAAATTCCCCCTCATTTTTGCCTCAACAACAATTTTCCCCCCCCCCCCCC
>Ga0116231_10000307_pt1 | contig 77589 bp, 72 predicted proteins | sample S1TSphgellanicum_2_FD_89695 | JGI IMG/M metagenome (GOLD analysis project Ga0116231, IMG submission 89695) | Host-associated microbial communities from peat moss isolated from Minnesota, USA - S1T2_Fd - Sphagnum magellanicum MG | ecosystem: Host-associated > Plants > Peat moss > Unclassified... | reverse complement strand
TAGTACCGTACCTGATTCAATACTTGGCACCTCCCACGAGAATTCCTTAAGTTGCATTTTACCCTTTGCATACTGTTGACTTTATTCACTTTACCTTTTTTTGCCATAACCGAACCGTATTGAATGGTGCCTTTTCCTTAGCAGCTAGGGTTTGTACAGAACCAAAATCAACGAGATAGACTTGACCAATACTGTTACCAGAGCGATCGCCTAATAAAATATTGCTTGGTTTGATATCTCGATGGATAACAGAAGGCCTGATGTCCTGGCTGTCCCCCTCTCTTTTTTCCACTACCCTTTTTTCCTGGTTTCTTTTCCACATCCAGCCCATCTTTTGACGGCGGTAATGACGAATTTTTCGATGTGCGATTGTTTTTTCTAGTAGTTCCTGTTGCAGAGCTTCTACTTCAGCCAGTCTTTTCTCTAATTCTTTTATTACCTGCGCCATTTTCTCTACCAGTTGTTTGACTCTGGTTGGAGTCTTTTCCCAATCTGATTCCGATAGTTCTCTGTAGACACGGCTGTTTTCTTCCATGGCCTCTAATTTACCATCTTTCTATACCTGTTTTTCCTGGTATCTGTATTTATCCCCTGAACGGTTACACTTTCACAAAAGGCAAAAGGTCTTTTAAAATGGTTTCGTGGTAATGTTCCTGGGGATAATGTCCCACATTATTAAGCTTGATTAATTCAGTATTGGGTGTAGAATTGGCAAAACTTTCTGCTACATCTATAGATAACCAAGGGTCAATCATTCCCCATTGAATCAAAATTGGTTTTTGCCATTTGGGAAAACCCGATGCGATTTCTCCCATTGCTAATGGGAGTTGGAAATTGCGAATCGTTGCTAGAAGACTACGCCCAGAAGCAGATGTTTTTAAGAATGGTTTGCGATAAACATCCAAATCTCGATCTTCTATCCGATAACGAGTACCACCTTCCAAAGTCCTGTCAACTAATAATGGATCTTGAGTGAGTACTTCTCCGATTAAAGGTAGACCCATTTGTTGAATTTTCCAAGGTACTTTAACCGTAGGAGAAATGGGCGCGTTTAAAATTACGATATTGGCAATTTTTTCAGGATGTTGTAAAGCATATTGTAAGCCGACAGAACCCAAAAATCCTTGGACTACTAAGGAAAATCGTTCAAGTTTCAGCGCATCAACAAATGACGATATAGCTGTAATAAAGGCTGAGGGAGTATAGGCGAAATCCCGTTTTTCCGGTTTAGTAGAAAATCCGCAACCAATCCAATCTGGAGCGATCGCTCTTGTCCCTTGATGCGCCAAAGCCGGCAATATATTTTGCCAGCTATAGCTTTGGGAAACTAGACCATGTAGCAATACTACAGGTAATAAATCAGTTCTCAGGTCAGATCCCACTTCACGATAGAACCATTCTAGTGAATCTACTGTAATTTTATGTTCTTGAATTACCACAGTAAAATTTTGATACAATGCTGAATTTCTTCATCATCCTCCAAAATGGCTCTTATCTACTGTCCTGGGGGCTAATTATCTGCTGAATCGCCTGAGCTGTCGCTGGAGCCAATAAAACACCATTGCGATAATGTCCAGTAGCTAAGACGATATTACTAAAACCGGGTAACTTACCAATAATCGGCGCTGGTCTTCCCTCAGGACGCGGACGTAAACCTGACCAAGTGCGAATCACACTGGCTTTAGCTAATTCTGGACAAAAAGCGATCGCCTGTTGTCGCAAAGAGTCCAAAAGTTCCTTACTGGGAGGAATATCATTTCCGTTAGTGGGAAATTCCACAGTTGCGCCCACCCAATAATCACGCCCACCCACAGGAACAATATGCACATCATTCCCAGTAATGACTGGTTGAAAATCAGGATTCCCTAAGATATGTCCTAAACTGAGATATAACGCTTGACCCAAAACTGGGCGGATATCAACCATCTGGTCTAACTGAGCAATGAGTGAAGTAGAACCTAACCCAGCAGAAACAATAAACCAGTCAGCAGTAACTTTACCTGTTGTAGTTTCGATAAAATTGCATTTTTGATAATCTTCAAATTCCGTCTTTTCTGAAGGAATCCCCATTCCTGTAACAGACACATTAAAATTAAAATTAACGCCTTTACGTTGAGCAGCATCTACCAAAGCCAATGTTAAAGCAGTAGGATTGAGCTGATAGTCTTGGGGAGAATATACAGCCCCAATAATCTTGGGATGGTCGATTTGCGGACAAAATTTACGTAGTTGCTCAATATCCCAAATTTCCAACTTCCAACCTTGAGATTGGCGAATTTCCCGCAATTGTTCCCACTCAGAGAGAACTTCTACCCCACTCGCCAAAGGATGCTCAGTATCTTCAGACAAAAGTAGCACTATTCCTTGACGGTTAAAAGGAATTTTCCGACCTGTAATCGCTGCGATCTCTGGAATCAAAGTCCCATAACGTTTAATACTGGTTTGGCGCATTTGCCAAGCAGTCCCCTTGACTTTCTGGCTAATCACACCCATTAACACACCAAGAGCAGCACCAGTAGAAGCTTGTGCGGGTGATTTGCGGTCAAAAACTGTAATATTTAACCCTGGGACTTGGCTGAGTTCATAGGCGATCATCGCCCCAACTACACCACAACCGATAATTACTACATTCATAACTTGTGAAGAGCAAAAGGTGAAGAATGAGGAGTTTTCTCCTTCACCCTATCACCCGATTACCCTAAATTTTTGTGATTCAGGACGCAGCTGTTTCTCCGAGTTCCCATCCTACTAGCTCAGGGATTAGGCTGAAGAAATGATTAATATCGCTGACAACTTTTTTGTAGCTTGTTAAAGCTTTTTCCGTTTGACGCGTCTTAGCAGCTGCATCGATTTGTACTAAATGCTTTAATAAATCCCTGGTAATCTGACGTGCTTTAACTTGGTCTTGAGGTACTAGGTTAGGGATAATATATGTCATATTCAACCTAGCTTCTGTCACCGGACCATGAATGAAATTTCCCACATCTATCCACTCGCCAGTTTCAATCAGGGTTTTCAACTCTTGTGAGCGATCGCGCACAATCTGAATATCTGGGATATATGTCTGAATTTTTGCTACTTGCTCGGTTGTGTAAGATGGAGGTGGAGTCGCCACCGTAGGACTACCACAACTAATCAAAAATGTAGCAAGTAATACGAGAATAAATGAAAAAATCGAGCTTTGACGCACCATAACCAAAGAATGCAATAAATATTTGTGATTGATTAATAGTGTCATTCTAGATCGCAAATGTAATTTCCGAGGCTGGTTAACCAGGATTTTTGAGGAAAATAGCTGAAATGGGGGTTTATCTAGTGAACGCATCTGAACAAGCCACAAATCTAGAACTTGCTAGCAAGATTGCTACTGTAGTTAATTTATTTAAATCTGAATTTCCTGATGCTAAATCTGACTTGAAACCTTGGAAAAATGACCCAGCGACCAGAAAATTAGTTGACCCAGATTCCATAGATATTGGGTTCCATTTTCCCGGAATTAGTAAATCTTGGCAAAGTCGGAGCGTTTTAATTCAAATCCGTTTTTATCAAGACCCTATAAATCATCAGCGTCGAGCCATCGGGATGGAAGTATCTGGATATGACCATCGAGGGGAAGTTTGGCGACTTTCAACGGTAGAAAAATGGATTTTTTGTGGGGAGTCTGTACCTGCAGCAGAAGTTGAGGAAAAACTCAAACGGCTTTGTCGGCAAATTCTCGTTGTTTTTAATGGTGGAGAAGCTGGAAATGTTTCTTCATAGTATCTTTCTGGTAAGTATCTCACTTTAAAGTAAGTACTTCTCAAATGTAAAGAGCATACTTTATGATTGAGCTATGGCAAAACTGAATGATACGATAAAATCTTAACTTATGACTGAAAAAATAATTAATTACAAAATTCATTACTCAAACAAACGCGGTCGGAGTCAAATTAACTGGTTAGACAGTTACCACACATTTTCATTCAGCCATTTTTATGATCCTAACCGCATGGGTTTTCGTTCTCTGCGAGTGATTAATGACGATCGGATCGCTCCTAGCTCAGGATTCGGTACTCACGGACATCGAGATATGGAAATCCTCACCTATGTCTTATCGGGCGCAGTTAAACATCAAGACAGTTTGGGTACAGGTTCGGTGATTTATCCAGGCGAAGTGCAAGTGATGAGCGCTGGAACTGGTATTATGCATAGCGAATTTAATAATTCACAAACTCAGGAACTCCACCTTCTCCAAATCTGGATTACTCCCAACCAAGAAAATTTAACGCCCAGGTATGAACAAAAAGCTTTTCCCTTGCCAGAAAATTCGGGAAAATTGTGTTTAATTGCGGCTAAAGATGGCAGGGATGGCGCTGTAACCATCCACCAAGATATAAGTTTATATGCTTCCGTTTTACACCAAGGGGATATAATTAATTATCACCTCCAATCACAGCGTTACGCTTGGTTGCAAATAGCTAGGGGTGGTGTTAATTTTAACGGTAATGAACTGAAAGCAGGTGATGGAGTTCAAATTGAGGGGGAAGAACATCTGGAAATAAGCAGCCATATTGGTGCAGAAATTCTCTTGTTTGATTTAGCTTAAGTAATGTTTTTTAAGAGGAAGGTAAATTGGATGAACTTAGGGCTGTATTAGAGCTAGCGACAGAGGAGGAACTACAGGACTTGACAGCAATTTTGTTCAGTCGTAAGTTCAATCCTCTGGATTATGTACATACACCTGAACCGATAGAAGTCCAGAGTCAGGACCGTCAAATTTGGCTAGATACCTTAGAAGCACGCTTTCGGTTTTTAGCAGCAGATGGGATGACAGTCTTACGTGGACGTACCTATGAGGTAACTTATCGACATGCGCTGATTCAAGTATGTAAGTATTTAAGAATTCCCTATGATCAGGAATTATCAACTCTGGATTTAGAAGCAGAAGTATTTTTGCATTTGTTAGGCAAATTGTGGAAGAAGTTACCAGAAAGTGATAGACAAGAGCTAACAGTGAAGGTACAGAACCATTTAGCCAAGTCTGAACTTAAACAACCATTACCATTGCTACTACAAAAAGATCCTTTAGGATTGATTTTTAAAGGTGGTAGCGTCATAGCTGTGAATTCCTTCATCCGCCCATTGATTCTCAAACAAATCGCTCGTCAGTTTGCTATCCATTTTGCCAATTATCAAGTAGCTAAACAAGTAGCAATTACTGGAACCCAAATCGCGACTAAACAATTTCAGAGTTACGTAACTCTGCAAATGGCTGAACGGGGGATGACCATCAGCGCAGCTCGCTATGGAGCAGTTCGGAGTATTTTTGCTTTTGTTGGTCCAATGATGTGGGCTTGGTTTTTTGCCGATTTAGGCTGGAGAGCGATCGCCACCAACTACGGGAGAATCATCCCGACTATATTTACCCTAGCCCAAATTCGCCTTACCCGTGGAGAAGAATATTGGGAGCCAGCTTGAACAAAATCCTTTACTCCAAATCTAACGATCCTAGTTTACAACTAGCTTGGAATTGTCTGCAATTTGGATTGCTTGTCTTTGCTGTTAGTCCTTTCCTCGGTGCTGTAACTATAATTTTGGCATCATTAATCACTTGGTTTAAAAAATATCGAGTGATAAGTTGTAATTATCTCCATTGGGGATTTGCACTTTTGAGTATATTACTGGTGATAAGTACCGCGATCGCCCCCAATAAACCAGCAGCAATCCTGGGCTTATTTAATCTACTACCTTACTTTATAGTCTTTACTGGTTTAACCGCTCTGATTCAAACACCTAAGCAATTACGGCACATTGCTGGGATTATCATTTGTGGCTCCCTACCGATAGCATTAATCGGATGGGGACAATTATTTTGGGGTTGGAATTTGCAGTTACAGTTTTTATGGATTGTTCTAGATTGGCAAGTAACTGCTGGAGGATTACCGCCAGGACGTATATCATCTATATTTATGCACGCTAACACTTTAGCTGCTTATTTAGTAACTGTAGTCATATTCAGTTTAGGGTTGTTGTTAGGGGGTGAAGCAGGGAACTGGAAGAAAAAGCTGTTTTTAGTTTTGGCGATAGTTGTGAATCTTGTAGTTTTGGTTTTAACTAATTCTCGCAATGGTTGGGCGATCGCCATAATTGCTGGTTTAGCATTCGCCTTTTATCAAGGATGGCGGCTAATAGTAGGAATAGTTCTCAGTATTGCTAGTAGTATGTTACTGGCAGCTTTTGCCCCAACACCTATAGCACAACTATTCCGTCGTTTCGTACCTTACTTCATTTGGGCTAGGCTAAATGATGACATGTATCCTGATAGACCAGTAAATTTAATGCGCAAAACCCAATGGCAGTTTGCTTGGTCTTTGGGTGAACAACATCCTTGGGCTGGGTGGGGACTACGTAGTTTTACTGAGCTATACAAACAGAAAACCCAGATTAACTTAGGTCACCCGCACAACTTATTTTTGATGCTATTTGCGGAAACAGGTTTTCCATGTACTTTAATATTTATGGGCTTACTGACAGGAATCTTTATTTCCGCTAGTCAAACGCTACTTTACTCAAAATCCTTAACAGCAGCCGACAAAATCATCTTTTTCAGTTATCTGCTAGCTTTCATCGGCTGGTTTCTCTCGAATACAGTAGATGTTACCATCTTCGATTTACGACTCTGTACCCTTTTCTGGGTATTTTTAGCGTCTCTCTGCGGCGTAGTATATCAAAATAAAAACGATTCCATAGCCAAGATTTATGTTTACAACAGATGATTTCCTGCAATATACCCAATGGTCGGGTATAATCACATTAGTACTAGCATCATTAACCATCTTGGGGTTTGTTTTTCGTTGGGGTCTCCGCTTTCGCTTAGTGGGTACATCTGGCTTTATGCTATTGTTAACAGTTGGTTTATTTGCTCTTTCCATAGTCCCAATAAAACGCACTGTGGTTCCGGGAGCAGCTAGATATACGCTCATCTACGATAATGGTGCAAATCAAGCAGTAATAGCGACCTCAAATCAAATCTCCCCCACACAATTAGCAGCTACTTTACGCCAAGCTGCTAGCAATCTTTATTCCTATGGTCGCTTAGGTAGCAATGATAATAACCAGATGATTGTTCGTGCTCGGACAATTATTCACCCACAACCAGGAATTTCCCAACCAATATATTTAGGTCAACTGACCCGCAGGTTGACAGAACGTGAGGATATAAAAATGGAAGTCAAAATTTATGCTGACAAATTTGCCCAATTGGCAAAACCATCTTAAGCCCTTCGGGCAGGGAACAGGGAACAGGGAACAGGAAACAGCAAGAAAAACCTGCCCGAATTTATGGTAAGAGAGCAACTAAATCCAGTCATGAGTGGATTTACTGTTCCCTGTTCCCTGTTCCCTGTTCCCTTAAGAAGATTAAATTCTACCGATGTTATGTAGTCCTAAAACGATACCTACACCCAAAATATGCCCGAAGGAAGTAGTAGCTAATAAAGCAGGTAACCCAAAACCACCAAAAAGATGGGGACTAGGTAATGCTGGTTCTGCATTTGGCTGTTGGATAGTAAATTTACCCACAGCAATAGCAAAGATATTGGCGAGAATTATAATCACGCCAACGGTGGGACTCCACTCCAAGGGTCCGGGTAAAACAGCTAGCAAGGTTGAATTTAACACGCTTATATGCTCCTGATATTTTTGCCTGTTTGAGAATATCATCTGCAAGTTTCTTGAATTTGATCAAGAAACTTGCTAACTTTGAAGCAATATTTAACAATTTTTTGCGATTTTTAACACAAAAATCGCCGAACCCGAACCCAGCAAATTATGTCCTCAGGTCTTGATTCCTTACCACCTGCACTTCTGAAAATTGTGCAACGCTTCCAACGAGCTACTGAGCCAAAACGACGCTACGAGCAGTTAATCTGGTACGCTCAAAAATTGCCAGAGTTTTCCGAAATGGACAAAGTTCCTGAAAATAAAGTTCCGGGGTGCGTCTCTCAGGTCTACGTGAAAGCAGAATTAGTCGATAATGATCAAGTTGTTTTTCAGGGTGATTCTGATTCTCAACTGACTAAAGGTCTATTAGCATTATTGGTGGAAGGTTTAAATGGACTAACACCAACAGAAATTATCCAACTCACTCCTGATTTTATTCAGGAGACTGGTTTAAACGTTAGTCTCACTCCCTCTCGTGCTAACGGTTTTTATAACATTTTCCAAACCATGCAGAAAAAAGCTTTAGCTTGTAAGCTGAATATTTCTGGGGAAAGTTGAGATCCAAGATAAATAACTGGCGAAATAACTTCTATGATTGCTACAGAAACATCAAACTTAATACCTGTAACAGTGTTGACTGGCTATTTAGGAGCAGGTAAAACCACTTTACTCAATCACATTCTCACTTATGAACATGGTAAAAAAGTGGCTGTAATAGTAAATGAATTTGGAGAAGTGGGGATTGATAATCAATTAATTATTGATGCGGATGAAGAAATTTTTGAGATGAATAATGGCTGTATTTGTTGTACAGTCCGTGGGGATTTGATCCGCATTATCGGCAATTTGATGAAGCGGCGTGATAAATTTGACCATTTAGTTATTGAAACTACAGGACTAGCTGACCCCGCACCAGTGATTCAAACGTTCTTTGTCGATGAGGATATGCAAAGAGAACTTGTGCTAGATGCTGTGGTTACTGTTGTGGATGCTAAACATATTTGGCAACATTGGTCTGCGGATGAAGCACAGGAACAAATAGCTTTTGCGGATGTTATTTTATTAAATAAAACAGATTTGGTAGAATTGGCTGTTCTAGATGAATTGGAAAAAAAGATTCGGGGGATAAATGCAATGGCTAAAATTTACCGCACCCGGAATTCTGAATTAGAGATGGATGTGCTCTTAGGAGTAAAAGCTTTTGATTTAGACCGTGCTTTAGAAATTGACCCCAATTTTTTAGGTGAGGATACCCACCAGCATGATGAAAGCGTATATTCTGTAGCTTTAGTGGAACCAGGTGTAGTCGATGCGCCAAAGTTAAATGATTGGATGACTGAATTATTACGCACACAAGGACCTGACATCTTTCGGATGAAAGGGATTTTAAACATTGCTGGGGAAGATAATCGGTTTGTTTTTCAAGGAGTACATATGATATTTGATGGTCAACCAGATCGACCTTGGAAAACAGATGATAACCGTGACAATCAACTCGTGTTTATTGGACGCAATTTAGATGCAGCCAAGCTCAGACAAGATTTTCTGAGTTGTCTAATTTAGGGGTAAGTGATGAATTTGGCAAGTAGTCAGCAGCAGGAATTTCAACCCTTATTTTCAGCAAAGTTAACGGATTATGTCACAGCGCTAGCTTGGCTACCACAAGGTAAGGCGCTAGCAGCAACTTCTGCTGCTGGAGAAGTCGTATTGTGGGATAATGGCGAGATAGTCACTTTACAGAATCCCACAGGTAAATCAGTTGATTGTCTGGCTTTCTCTGCTGATGGAAAATATCTGGCTGTTGGTGGACAAGATGGACAGGTGAAAATTTGGCAGGGGAGTCAATTAATCACTACTTTAGAAAATGCGCCTATTTGGGTTGACCAGTTGGCTTGGGATTACAGGAGTAACCAACTGGCTTTTAGCTTGGGTCGTTATATCCAGGTATGGGATGCAGACTTAGGGGAAACTGTAGCAACTTTGAACTTTGAACACTCTGCGGCTGCTTGTATTGATTGGCGTAGCGATGGTCAATATTTAGCAGTCAGTGGATATAAGGGGGTGAAGATTTGGCATACTCAAGATTGGGATGAGGAACCATTTATCCTGTCTATCCCTACTGTCAGTGTCACAATGGCTTGGTCTCCTGATGGTAAATATCTTGTTTCTGGTAACATGGATCGGACGATCGCTGTTTTGGATTGGGAAAATCCCGAACCTTGGATTATGCAGGGATTTCCGGGAAAAATTCGCCTGCTTGCTTGGTCAAATACCCCAGACCTAGATTTAACTACACCGTTTTTTGCTGCTGCTAGTGTTGAAGGAATAGTAGTTTGGACAAAATCTCCAGATAAATCTGTTGGTTGGTCAGCCAGAGTTTTAACTAATCATGTTGATATTATTAGGGCGATCGCCTTTGCACCCAACAGTTCTCTTTTAGCTTCTGCTGGTGCTGATGGTTGGTTATGTTTATGGAATCAAGCAGAATTTGTATCACAAATCCTCACAGGTGTATCCGCAGGGTTCTCTACTGTAGCTTGGAATTTCACAGGGGAATTACTTGCTGCTGGAGGAGAAAAGGGGGAATTACTTATTTGGTCATAAGTAACCAGCGAGTAAACCTAGTATAACTTTATTTAATCTTTATATTTATATGCTATTTATTAAAGATTTTATGAAGTTACCGGAAGTAAATTTACTTAAGTATATTCTTCATATACCATTGGTACTAAAGTAGGTAAATAAAAAAATCAGTCAACCTCAGTAGATTCAATAAAGTAGTTTGAAAGTAGTTTGCTGAATCTGCCAGGACTGCAATTATGAACCTCAAAACAATCGTATCTAGGGTATCGGCAGAAATTTATGAAAACTCAATTGATCGTAATGATTGCTGCTAGTAGCACTACAGTAGCTTTGCTAGGTTTTTCTTCTCAGGCTCAAGCTGCTACATTGTTTGGTACTAGTGGTATTGAATTTAACACAAATACCGAAGTAGCTTTTACCTTTGACTCATCTCAAGCATCAGCAATTGAATCTTTGTATATTTTTAATCAGAATAACCTCTCATCAATAAAGTTAGATCCCTCAGGTTTACTTACAGGAAGTACAAGTGCAGTGAGTACCGCAGCTGCTGATGAATTATTCTGGAAAACGAAACAAAGTGACGCTGGGAATGGAAATGGAAGTGGTGGATGGGTGTCAACTTTTAAAAGTGCAACTAACCCCAGTGGTGCGGTGACATCAAAGACAGGTAAGATCACTGTAGATTTTGATTTTCAAGCAGGAGTTACCTATACTCTAGGTCTCTTGAACACCTATCCTAATTCAGGCACAAGACTAGTCTATTCTACGTCTTCGCTGAACAGCGAATATGGATATGGTAGTCAGGCGCTATCCGATCAGCAGGCTGTATTTAGTAATACGCCATTACCAATTGAACCAGATGGCACACCACTTTCCGATTTCAACTTATCCCAATACCAAAGCGGTAATCCATATAGTGGACCCGTAAATATTGCTTTCGATAACCGTGGTAATAACAACGATCGCGACTTCCAAGATTTTGTGGTTTCTGCCCAAGTAGTACCAGCACCAGAACCTTCTATGCTTGGTGGTTTAGCAGCTTTAGCGAGTGTATTCTCACTCACATTTCTCCGCCGCAAAGTATCTTCTAAGAATTAGAGAACTTTATAGTCAACTAAGTTCATAACTACTACCTTCAGGTTATTTGTGGCGATCGCCTGGATGATATGTCTGAATTCTGGATGATTTTGGCAAATGACAATCATTTGGCATTTCTCTAAGATATCTTGGGAATTTTTGCAGAGTATTTGCTCAACATTTGGCAATTGCGCCGCTAAATATTCCTGATTACTACCTAACATTCTGTCTAGTCTTATCTGTGGGTCGTACAATAAAATATCTAAACCATCCTCCTGAAGCAAGCGAGCTAGAGTAATTGCTGGACTTTCTCTCAGGTCATCTGTTCCCAGCTTAAAACTTAAACCTAGTATTCCCAGCGAGTTCACACCATAAGCATGTATCTTCCTCCGAACTGCGTCGATTTGCGCTTGATTACTAGGTAAAATAGACTCTAATATCGGTAAATTTTCACCGACACAGCGCCCCTTGAAAGTCAAGGAGCGCACATCTTTGGGTAGACAAGAACCCCCAAAAGCGAAACCAGGACGCAAATAAGCTGAGGATATATTAAGTTTAGTATCAGCGCATACTAACTGCATCATTTTCTGGCTATCTATTTCCAGCCCAGAACAGAGTCGTCCTATTTCATTGGCGAAACCTATTTTTAGCGCATGAAACGCATTATTTACTAATTTAAGCATTTCTGCTTCTACCAGGCTGACTCGATAAATATCTGTTTTAATACTGGCGTATAGTGCTTCCACAACATCGCCATCCCGGTTGTTCAACTCACCAATAATTGTGTAGGGTGGTGAATAAAAGTCGGAGATAGCGCTACCCTCGCGTAAAAATTCTGGATTGATAACCAATCCAAAATCAACACCTACTTGTTTACCAGAATGTCTGATTAATAAAGGGAGCAATAGATTTTCGGTAACATAGGGAACTAATGTACTCCGAACCACCACAACATGATAGGAATTAGCTGTTGATATTCCCCTTCCTATATCTATAACAACCTGTTCAACATATTTAGTTACTAAACTTCCATCAGGTGAGGTTGGAGTTCCTACACAAATTAAAGACAAGTCCGCTTCAGAGACAAGATTATTTCTTGGAGTCGTAGCTTTGAGTTTTCCTTGAGATACTCCTAAACTAACTAAATCCTCTAATCCAGGTTCAGCGATCGCACAACGCTGGGCGTTAATTGCTTGGACTTTAGTTAAATTTGGTTCAATACCAATAACATCATGGCCCATTTGAGCAAAACAAGCTGCGGATACCGTACCAACATAGCCCATACCCCAAACTAAAATTTGCATTTAATTTCACCTTATAGATTGCGGATCACCTCAACCAGTTTTTGTTGGAAAAATCGGTCATTTTCAAGATACCAATCTCTGGCGTTTTCGCCCAATATTTTTTTGGAAATGCTATTCATTCCCATAGTATAGTCAATCTTCCTTTCTAAATCACCGGGATCAACATAGTAATTTAATCCGGCTCCTTGAGGTTTGGTCTGATAGTAATCTACTAAAATCCCTCGACTTTCTGTAATCAATTCATTCATTGGTGGAGCATTTGTCGTCAAAATCAAAGATTTACAACTCATGGCTTCAACAATATAATGACCAAAACCCTCTGCTTCAGAAGGACATAGATGAATCCCGCAAGAATTTTGGTATTTACATAATAAATTATCATCTAAATAATCGCTAATATAATTAATGTTTTTAGTAATATTTCTAGCGGTGATATTCTGCTTATTAGTCGGATGTTGGACAATAGTTAAATTATTCCAATCAGGATGATTCTGCCATAATTCTACTAACTGATTCGTTCCTTTTTGCGTGCTTTTACCTGCTAAATGAAAGTATGCATTATCATCTTTTTCTAAACTACTCTCCCAGCGGTCACTACTAGTAAAACTAATAAATTCAGTTTTACAACCTAAATCAGCAAAAATTTTTTGAGCATATTCAGTCTTACAGAGTATTAAGTCAAATTTCTCTAAATAAGGACGCCAATGTTCAAAAAACCATTCTTGGTTAGGGATAAAACAATTGATATGAGCAAAAGGAAACCACATAGGGTCTACTTGTTCATAAAAAATATTAATATCATAGATAGGTAAAAGATGAGAGTTTTGTAACAACTGAAGTCCTAACCAATGTTTTGCAGTTAAGTATTTAGTATGAACATATCTTTTAATCCGACTTAATCCCTTGAAATTGGATGGTAGCAGAGGTAAATTATAAACTCCATTGATTTCTACTTGAAAACCAGCTTTTCTAAGTATCTGACTTACAATTGTAGATGAACGTGTTAATCCCACCCCATTATTCCACCTAATAAGATTGATTTTTTTCATGTATACATTGCTATCTATGTAGCATCAATAAATTTTATCCTACTATATATTGTGCATTATTTCAACAAGTTTCTGCTTAAAAAATCTGTCATTTTCGAGATACCAATCTCTAGCATTTTCCCCCAAGACTTTTTTAGATATATTATCCATTCCCAATATCCGATCTATTTTTGTTTCTACATCAGATGGGTTAACATAATAGGCCATTCCCAATCTTTGGGTTTTAGTCCTATAGTAATCTACTAAAATACCCCTATTTTCTGTAACTAATTCATTCATCGGCGGTGCATTTGTAGTCAAAATAAGAGATTTACAACTCATAGCTTCAACAATATAATGTCCAAAACCTTCTGCTTCAGAAGGACACAAGTGAACGCCATGATAATTCTGGTATTTTCGCAATAATTCATCATTTAAATACTGATTAATACAAGTAATATTATGAGCAATAACACTTTGTGGCTTAGCTGAATCTTGAATAATAGTTAAATTAGGCCAATCAGGATGATTTTTCCATACTTCTATTAAGAGATTGGTTCCTTTCTGTGGACTTCTACCTGCTAGATGAAAATATTTATCATAATTCTTTGTGACATCGGTTAAAAGGCAATCATTGCTAGTAAAACTGATAAACTCGGTTTTACAGTCCAAATCCTGAAAAACCTGTTGAGCATGTTGAGTTTGACATAGTATCAAGTCGAATTTATGCAAATATTGATGCCATTGATCGGCAAACCATTCTTGATTGGGTATTAATAAATTCCGATCAGCCAAGGGAAACCACATAGGCTCTACCATTTCCAGAAAAATATTAATATCATAGATGGGTAAAAGATTGGCATTTTGCCACAACTGAAGTTTTGACCAATGTTTACCTGTTAAATATTTAGTATAAATATATCTTTTAGCTCGACCTAATAAAGTAAGATTAGGACTTCGAGGTATGGTGTAAACTCCATTAATTACTACTTGAAAACCTGCATTCTCTAGTATATGAGCTAGAATTATGGATGAACGGGTTAATCCAGCACCATTATCCCATCTAATGATATTAATTTTTTTCATTTATCTTCTGTATTGTGATTGACAAAGCTATTAACTTGAGATATTGAGATGATTATTTTAGGCTTAGAGACTGCATGTGATGATACTTCAGCCGCTATTGTGGAAGATGGCAAAACTGTTCTGGCTAATATAGTTTGGACACAGAATAAAGTACATAAGCAATTTGGCGGTGTTGTCCCAGAACTAGCTGCTAGAAGACACATGGAAGTAATCAACTATGTTATTCAAGAAGCATTAGACAAAGCAAATGTTTCCTTTCAGCAAATTCATGGTGTTGGGGTTAATTGTAGACATGGTTTATTAAGATCGATTATGGTGGGTGTGGCTGCCGCAAAAGCGATAGCATATAGCCAAGGAATTCCTTTAATTGGTGTACATCACATTGAAGGACATATATATTCTAATATTATTGATCATCCTGATATAGAATTTCCACACATTTGTCTGACTGTATCTGGCGGTCATAACCTATTAATTCATGTACATGCTCCCGGAAAATATGAATTAATCGGTCGGACTTGGGATGATTCTGCTGGAGAAGCATTTGATAAAGTGGCTAAAATTCTCGGATTAGGTTTTCCAGGTGGTCCAATTATTGATAATTTGGCAAAACAAGGTAATGCTCAAGCCTTTGATTTCCCTAGACCTATGCTCAATAGCCCAAATTATGACTTCAGTTTCAGCGGACTCAAAACTGCGGTTACGGTCAAAGTGGCACAACTTAAATCTAGTGGTAATGTGCTAAATACTGCTGATATTGTAGCTAGTTTTCAACAAGCGGTAATTGATGTCCTGGTTACCAAGACAATAAAAGCAGCAGAAAATAGAAATATTAACATAGTTTCTATTGCTGGTGGTGTATCTGCAAATAGTCTCCTGAGAAAAACTTTCTCTGATTTAGCTACACAGAGGGGAATAAAAGTTATATTCTCAGATATTTCCCTTTGTACTGATAATGGTGCCATGATAGCAGCTCTGGCTTATTATAAATATCAGCAAGGATATGTATCAAATTGGGATTTAGACGCTATGGCTAATGCTCCCTTGGGCGACCTGGGACTGATTTATAAAAAACCTTTGCGGAGTAATTAGTAGGATAATGGAGTTAAAGCGAGTTTTTTACCTTAATCCAGAGCACCCAGACTTATCTATCATTGATATGGCGGTTTCTGCTTTGAATAATCAAAAAATTATCGTCTATCCTACTGATACAACTTATGCGATCGCCGTCAGCGCCATAGATCCAATAGCCATTCAGAAGCTATTTGACCTCAAAGCTAGAGTGATGGATAAACCGCTTCATGTTGTAGTTGATAGTTTAGAGACAGCAAGTCAGTTTGTGGTTTTAAACCAGGATGCTGAAATTCTGGCAGAAAAATTTCTCCCAGGACCGCTGACCTTGGTTTTACCCAAAAAAGATACTGTCCCCGATATACTAGTGGGAGGGAGGAAGACGCTAGGAATTCGCATACCCGATAATAAAATCTGTCAAATGCTCGCTCAACGGTTAGGAATTCCCTTTACTACCACTAGCGCTAATATTAGCGGTGGAGAAAATCCCTACACCGTTAGTCAAGTAATTCAACAATTTACCGACCAGATGGAGCAAATAGATTTGTTCCTCGATCAGGGAGCTTTACCAAAAACTTTCCCCTCTACTTTGGTAGATTTGACAGTTAGCCCACCCAACATTTTACGAGCAGGTCCCATATCTAAATCAGAATTATATTTAGCACTGGGAGTCAGGAGTTAGTATGAGTTTCACCACTAGTCAGACATTCTTCATAGTCCTCATAAGCATAAGTCCGTTTAATCCCATACTGTTTACTCAGTTCTTCCCTTTTTGTGGGGTCGTCTGAAACGAAAGCAACTAATTCCGAGTTATCAGCATGGGTAAATGCAGGTAAAGCGGCTGCTTGAGCAAACCAACCCAGACCGACAACAGCATAGCGAATTGAGCGTTTTTCATTTTTAGCTATCATTGATTGTTAGACCTCTCTAGTGAAAAAACTCGATCGCTCTTTTACAGTGATCGAGTTTTTTCACTACTGAATCGCACCTATGAGAGAACTTTGTTCACTCTAAAGAGGTGGTTTTAGAGATAGTTTCTTGAGCGGAGACGGTTATTCTCTATTAAATAAACTCTCAGCGTCTTGAACCATTCCGCTAACACCTTTATCAATTTCTGTATTGATCTCATTATTTATAACTTGGTCAACTTCAGTATCTGCCATTTGCTCAACTTCCTCCCCACCAGGAATATGAGAAAGTACAGAGTTGATAACTGGGTTGACTAAGTTATCTACAGTGTTATCTACAAATGCATTAGTACCGAACTCACCTGCTTGTTCTACAATATTTTGGTTTTGATTTTGATTTTGATCTGACATTTGACTTAACTCCCTTGTAGAAATGAGTAATAATTTTGAGTAATAATTTAGTTTACAGTAAAGACAGGGATTTCCAGGTTAACAGTTTGTTATTCTTAAATAGAGGATCGCTGAAATACTACTGAAAGATTATTCGCTGGCATTTTGTAACTGTCCAGCAGAGTAAGTCCGTTTTTATTTGCTTGATCAGTGACATCATCCAAGTCACGTACACCCCATTCATGGTCTTGAGTCCGTAAGGATTCGTCAAAAGCCTGATTACTGGGAGCTGTATGTTTTCCACCTTCAGTAAATGGTCCATACAAATAGAGAATACCGCCTTGAGGAAGAATGCGCCCAGCGCCCGCCATTAACCCCATACTCGCTGACCAGGGGGAAATGTGAATCATGTTGATATTAACTATGGCTGTGATGGGGGAGTTATTTAAGTCATCCCGGAGCCATTCAGGTAATCCACCTATTTCCACTGGCCAAATCGGCGATCGCACATCAAGGTCAATAGGTGGATAAAGATTTTCACATTGATTTTCTGCTGACCATGCAATAATGCTGTCACGCAATAGGGGATTAGGGTCTGAGGGTAGCCATTTACGAGGTTGAAGACGAGGCGCAAAAAAAATGGCATGTTCACCAGTACCACTGGCTATTTCCAAAACCGTACCAGTGGGAGGTAGAATTTTCTGCAGCACTTCCAGGATTGGCTCACGGTTACGCTGCGTTGCTAATGCATATTGTTTCTGTTTATTGGAGGTATTCATAGAATGAAATTGCCAAAAACCACTTTAATTTTAGTATTACTATCACTGGGTTTAGGGGGATTTATTTATTTCCATGAGATTAAAGGAGTAAATCAGCGAGAAGCAATTAAAGAGAACAAACCACAAATTTTCTCATTTACTGCTGATGATGTCCAGCTTTTAAGTATAAAAACGCAAAATCCTCCATTAATTCTAGAACATAGAAATCCATCTGAAAGACCGCAGTGGTTAATCAAATCTCCGATATTAGAGCTAGCTAATGATGGAATTGTGTCTTATTTAATGGACTTATTAGTTCAAGGTAAGATAGAACGCATTTTATCAATTCCTGCTCATCAACTTTCAGAATTCAACTTAGATCGACCTCAAGCAACTATTGATATTAAACTCAAAAACCAGCAAACTCATCAGTTGATTTTAGGTAAACTTGATTTTAGTGGTAATTTTGTCTATGCTGAAGTTGACCCTAATTTGTCAAAAAGTGGCAATATTAATGTCTTATTAGTATCTAAGGATTTTACAAATGCAGTCAATCGACAACTTTCGGAATGGAGACAAAGTGGGAAAAATGAGCAAGAAGTACCTTTGCCTACTTTACCTAGTACTTTTCTCCCCACACCAGAGGAGAAAAAATAACCAACTAACTCTCTATCTTAGTGGTCAACTAGTACTAACGCCTTGAAACAGAACACGCATAGTACGGCGAATATAAACTTGAATTGACTCAGTTACAGGCTTAAAGACAACTGCATAGTATATCGCCCCGCTTAAGATATCTATAATCAGGTCTATATCTGCGTCTTTTTCAATTTCACCCCTAGACTTGGCACGTTCCAGAACTTGAGTAAAGGCTTCGCGTCGGAGCTTGAGATATTTTGTCTTGTAGACCTGAGCAAATTGAGGATTGCTAGATGCTGTACTGATAATCAGGGCTAGTGTCTGACGACCAAGGGGACTATCTATTTTTTGGGCTGCGTAATCGGTGAGGATATCTACATCTTCCCAAAAGTTACCAGTATTCGGTATCGGTAAATCTTCCCTCAAACTTTCTATAGCGTCTGCAACTATTTCTTCTTTAGAGGTGTAACGGCGATAGATAGTCGTTTTTCCCACTCCAGCGCGAGCAGCGATCGCTTCTATGCTGATGCTTTGATATCCAACTTCCGCGAGCAAGTCTAGAGTTGCTCGCAAAATCGCTTGATCAGCTTCGATACTACGTGGGCGCCCAGTAGCGGTATTGATTTGTTTAATCATAAAAATATTATAAAAATATTATCACTAGGCAATATCATCCTAGCAATTTGCTTCTAGCTTTGTCTATCGAAGGCATTGTTTTAATTCTTTTTACCTCTTTTCGTAGAATGTTACCTTGACCATCTATATACGATACGCTACAGTAGTGTAATATATCTCGATTAACTACCAATGCTGTTGGTAATACTAACTACTCATGACTACCATTAAGAAACATTCATCTTGGACAGCGAAAAAACCTGAAACTATTAATCAAAGCGGTTATATTGAAGGGCCTTTGAAGTGGGCGATCGCCTTAACTGCTTCCTTGGGAGCGATTTTAGAAGTAATTGATACTAGTATTGTTAACGTAGCTCTCACCGATATCCAAGCCACCTTGGGGGCGACTGTGAGTGAAGTAGGCTGGGTAGTTAGCGGATATTCGATCGCCAACGTAGTGTTAATTCCCTTATCTGCATGGCTAGGTGATTACTTTGGGCGTAAAACCTACTTTATTTTTTCACTGGTTGGGTTTACGATTTCCTCTGTTTTATGTGGGATGTCCTTCAATCTCCCGATGTTGATCATTGCCCGAATTCTCCAAGGATTATGTGGTGGTGGGTTACTCGCAAAAGCTCAGGCGATTTTGTTTGAGACTTTTCCGCCATCTGAACAAGGTTTAGCCCAAGCAGTTTTTGGCGTGGGTGTGATTTCTGGTCCAGCAATTGGCCCAACTTTAGGAGGATTCTTAGTTGATGGTTTAGGCTGGCGCTGGATTTTCTTTGTCAATATTCCCTTTGGCATTGTTGCAGTAGCAATGTCTTTGGCATTTTTACCCAAGAATAAAGACAATAGCGAGACCAAAAACCAAGCTGTTGATTGGTGGGGAATTGGGTTTTTAGTTGTGGCTGTGGGTAGCTTACAAACTGTATTAGAAGAAGGAGAAACAGACGATTGGTTTTCCTCCAATTTTATCGTTACTCTAGTCATCTTCACTATCATCGGCTTAGGGTTGTTTATTTGGCGAGAATTGAAAACAAATCACCCTGCTGTGGATTTGAGAGTTTTGCGTCACCGTTCTTTAGCAGCGGGAAGTATTCTCTCAGCAGTTGTGGGTATGGGGCTTTATGGTGCACTTTTCGCTGTACCCATATTTGCTCAGAGCGTGCTGCAATTTACAGCAACACAAACAGGATTATTATTGGCACCTGGGTCTTTAGCCTCTGCGATCGGGATGATTTTATTAGGTAAGCTGTCTAGTGTAGTTGATGCTCGATTTTTAATCGCCATCGGCGCTGTTGGCTCATCTGGAGTTATGTTTCAATTAGCAACAATTACCTCACAAAGCGGGACAGACGATTTGTTTTGGCCATTGATATGGCGCGGAGCCTTTACTGTATTTATGTTTCTCCCTGCAAGTTTGGCAGTTTTAGGACCACTACCCAAAGCAGAGATTTCTGCTGGTTCTGGTTTCTACAACCTGACTCGACAGCTAGGTGGTAGTATCGGTATTGCCTTACTGACTACTCTACTTGACCGAAGACAGACTTTTCATCGAGCTATTCTGTTAGCAAAACTTAGCCCTTATGACACAGAAACCAATCAACGTCTCGACTTGCTCAATGAAACACTCCAAAGTCAAGGAGTGGATGTGGTAACAGCAAAACAACAAGCACTCGCTTTATTAAGTCAAACAGTAGATACTCAAGCTGCTGTTTTATCCTATGCAGATTGCTTTCGAGTCGTAGGTGTCGGATTTATTTGCTCATTACCCCTGTTGCTATTTCTGGGTAAAGGTGGCGCAGGGGTGAAAGCGCCAGTCGGTCACTAGTACTTTCTTACTCCTTGTGGGCTTATGCTTTTGGTAACTCGATAGTTAACTGGGAAGCAGGATTATTTTCATCCGTTTGGGTTGGTTTAACTTCTCCAGATTTCCCTGTTTGATTCCATAAAATCATGGAAAGTAAACCATCTACCAAACCATTAGTACTATTACCATTATTACCACCAACCAAAATATCAGGAATTAGGCGCACATGTCGATCGCCAATAATTTGCATTAATTGCATAGCAGTATAACCTTGGGAACCCAAAGCTTCTACCCCTGTCCGATAGGTTTCAGCTTTCGCATTACCAGTAGCGCGAATACTTTCAGCTTCAGCGATCGCCCGCAATTTGATTGATTCAGCTTCCCCATTGGCTTGCTTAATTTGTGCTTGCGCTTTCAAATCAGAAATCTGGACACTCTGCTCAGACTTGACCATTTCCTGTTGAATATCAGCCAATGCTGTTTCCCTTACCAATTGCTGACGTTGGGTTTGCGCCATTTGCTGGACTTCATAAGTCTTGCGTTCTTCTTCCGCAATTTTCCGGTCGGTCTGGGTGCGCATCAGGGTTTCTGGAGGCTGAATGTCTCCAATGAGGGTATCAATTCCCTGGACATCATAAGCGCGTAAAGCTGTTCTAATATAATCAGCAGCTTCCGTTTGACGCTCACTGCGAGCGGTGAGGAAGTCGAGTACAGTATAGTCCTGGGCGGAGTTACGAAAATAGTTACCGATAGTAGGCTCTAATACATGGTCTACCAAATTTTGCATCGAACCAACACGGGAAATTACCTTAGGCGCATCTAAAGCTCCCACATGAATAATTTGGGCGATTTCCAAATCAAAAGCAAAACCATCCCGCGATCGCACACTTAAAGAAGCGAGTTTTGCATCATAGCTGTGGCGTTCAGTCCGTCCCGACCAGTTGAGAACTATATTAGTTGTGGGGACCAATTCAATTTTCATGATCCGGGAATTGACAGGGTGTTTACCAGGATAAAGGGGTTCTACCCACACACCTTTATGTCCCTGATGAACCAAATTACCATGGGTGAAAGCTGCGCCACTCACATCTTGTTGTTCTTGACCAACGAAGGAAATTACTACCCCGACATAACCAATAGGAATTGTTGTCATGGGAACTTCTTCCACTTGGATAAACCAAGGATTTAAGTTCCAAGAACCAGAAAGTAGGATTTGTTCTTGTAACCCTCTTCTACCACCACCGTTAATAAACTTTTGTCCACTTTGGAAATTATCATGTCCCTCAACAACATGACCAGCAATCTCGCCAGGAGGAATTGGTAACCCATCTAATGTGGTCACAATTCCTACTTGGTCAGACTTGATACTGCAAACTTGCAGCTGTGCTGGAGTCATACCATGTTTTTCAGCGTTAGCTGCTGTGATAATTTCAAACAGACCTGTATTAATCCTATATGTACCCGCAGTCAGGAAACCAATTTGTCGCCCTTTTTCACCCCCATGAGTCAGGAATTTGCGCGCATCTTGGAAATTGTCACACTCAACCACTTTACCTAAAATCCGTTCTGGTGGATTTGATTCACCATCCGCTGCTACGATCAAGGCAATTTCACCTTGAGGGATAACTATAACAGACACTTTCTGGACTGAGTATTGGAAAGCTAAGTAACCCCAATGCCAACCAGGAGCTAAAGTATCTGCTTGTAATCCTGCTTCTCCATTCAGCGCAATTAATCTACCTGGTGGTAGACCTTTTCCGGAAAGGGAGAATTTTTTCACTACTATTCCTACTTGGCGATCGCCAATCACCCGCAATCCCAAAACATATCGGCTCACAAAGATAATCAAACCACCAATGATAATCACAGAAATTGGATTTATCCCCATCGCCTGATAGGGAGTTTGGGTGGTGACAACGGGCTGGTTTAGTTGGGTTGTGCTGACGTTATTTTGAGGATTACTCAGTATTTTCCCTGAAGATGCCTGGACAGTATAAATGCTTCCTGTTAAAGATAAAGCTGCTATTGTAGAAGCTAATAGATGGGGTAGTTTATTAAAGTTAACTAACATAAGCTAGAGAATTTTTTATAACTTCGGATAATTAAAATTATCTATCCTAATACACTCTTAATATATGTGTAAGTTGTTAAAAAATAATGTAATTAATATAGTTACATTTTTATTAGGATGGACTTTTTAGCCCACCCTAGATAGATAAAATATACCAAATAAAGTTTATACAGATCCACCAGCAGCTTGAAAACGGGCGCGGGCGCGTTTAAAGGCTTGATTTGCTTGGATTTGTGCTTGGCGATCGCCTGATGATACTTGGTTCAGGGTAGTGAGAGATTGGTTATAGGTATTACGAGCAGTTTCTAGATCAATCGAACTACCGATTTCAGCCCCATTTACCAAAATTGTCACTTCATTTTCTTCAACTTCAGCAAAACCACCCAAAAGAGCGATCGCTTGCCAATCTTGATTTTTGCTAGTCCGAACCCGCAATACCCCTGCGTCTAAAGCAGTTAACAGAGGTGCGTGTCCGGTCAAAATTCCTAGCTGACCTGTAGTACTGGGTAAAATTACTTCATCAGCTGGAGCATCCCAAACAGTTTTGTCTGGGGCGATTACACGAACAGTTAAGGTCATATCTGAAATTCTTGCGGTGAAAGTTGTCAAAATAATGCGTAATGCGTAATCAAGTTAGTCTACACATTACGCATTACGCATTAACCTTTGAGCTTTTCGGCTTTGGCGATCGCTTCGTTGATATCGCCGACCATGTAGAAAGCTTGTTCTGGTAACTCGTCTAATTCACCAGCCAGGATTTTTTGGAATCCTTTGATGGTATCTTCCAATTTGACATACTTACCAGGAGAACCAGTAAACACTTCAGCTACGAAGAATGGTTGAGACAAGAAACGTTCAACTTTCCGCGCCCGTGCTACAGTCAAGCGGTCATCTTCGGATAATTCATCCAAACCAAGAATCGCAATAATATCTTGCAATTCCTTGTAGCGTTGTAAAGTGGATTGTACAGCACGAGCAGTATCATAATGCTCACTACCCACAATATTGGGTTGAAGCATGGTAGAAGTAGAACCCAGTGGGTCTACCGCTGGATAAATACCCTTAGATGCTAGACCGCGAGACAGTACTGTTGTTCCATCTAAGTGAGCAAAAGTAGTAGCAGGAGCAGGGTCAGTCAAGTCGTCCGCAGGAACGTATACAGCTTGAATAGAAGTAATAGAACCTTCTGTTGTAGAAGTAATCCGTTCTTGTAGAGCGCCCATGTCAGTTCCCAGAGTAGGCTGATATCCTACCGCAGAAGGCATCCGACCCAACAGAGCGGATACTTCAGAACCAGCTTGGACAAATCGGAAGATATTGTCAATAAATAGCAGTACGTCCTGCTTATTCACATCACGGAAATATTCAGCCATAGTCAAACCAGACAGACCAACCCGCATTCTTGCTCCGGGTGGTTCATTCATCTGACCGTAAACTAGAGCGATTTTAGATTCATTCAGGTTATCTTTATTGATTACCCCAGATTCAATCATTTCATTGTAGAGGTCATTACCCTCGCGAGTCCGTTCACCTACACCAGCGAATACGGACACACCACCATGTTGAGTAGCAATGTTGTTAATCAATTCCATCATAATGACAGTTTTGCCAACACCAGCACCACCGAACAGACCAATTTTACCACCGCGTCGATAGGGAGTAAGCAGGTCAACAACCTTAATTCCGGTTTCAAATACGGAAGGACTTGTTTCCAAGTCAGTTAACTTAGGAGGATCGCGGTGAATAGGTAACGTTGCTTCAGCGTTGACAGAACCTCTTTCATCTACAGGTTCGCCCAGAACGTTGAAGATCCGACCCAAGGTAGCTTTACCGACAGGTACGGTGATAGGAGCACCAGTATCAACAACTTCAAAACCACGAACTAAACCATCAGTAGAACTCATAGCAACAGCTCTAATTTGGTTATCGCCTAAAAGTTGCTGTACTTCAACGGTTAAGTTGATGTGTTGTCCAGCTTCGTTAGTGCCTTTGATAGTTAAGGCGTTGTAGATTTGGGGTAATTTACCGTCAGGGAATTTAACGTCTACAACTGGACCAATGATTTGGGAAATGTAACCGATGTTTGTTTTTTCTGCGGTGGTGACCATGCTGCGCCTAAATGATTGAAGCTATATTTCGGAAATGGTCGTACAGACCTACAAATCAAGCAATGTCATCTCTCAGGTTAGCATTGAACGACGCTACTCTTCGCTATATTTCAGGAATTTATAAAAATAGGGTGTAGGGATTAAAGCTATTTTCGCGATCGAAAGTATACTGGCATCCCATCGGATGGGTAAATTAAAAGGTTCTGTTGTAATTGCTCTAGAGATGAGCGACCATTGACTAACTCCCAGTCAAAATACTTGAGCATTAGAGCCAGCATTATTGTCGATTCCAAAATAGATAGGTGTTCTCCTAGACATCTATGAGCGCCTAAGCCAAAGTTTATCATTGGCAATAAATAATTTTCTTTATCATTGTCTAACCAACGTTCTGGCAAAAATTCTTCTGGATGAGGATAAACTTCTGGATCTCTTCCAGCGCCAAGGGTTGACCAGAATATCTTTGTCCCGCGAGGAATCAAATGACCGTCGATTACAAGTTCCCGTTTAGCGACCATTGCAGCTGAACCGGAAGCGACAGAATATAGTCGTAAAGTTTCTTTGATAATAGCACGGATGTAATTTAACTGTTTCAGACTTTCTAAATTAATAGTCCCTTGACTTGTCCAAGCTCGATCAACAAATTTCTGTGCTTGCTGGAAAACCCTTTTATTTAAGGACAATTCTCCCACTGCAAAAGATAATGTATGAGCTATTACATCAGTACCAGCAGCCAAAAGTTCAATAACTTCAGCCATCAATGATTCCCGATTGTATTTCGTATCTTTAGCAGCTATTTTCACCAACATTGATTCTTGGAATAAAGGGCTTATTTGTGCTAAATCATGTATACCGTTTCTCTTTATCTGCAAAGCTAAGTCTACACGTTGAATGATAGAATTTTTCAAATATCGCCTCGATAACCAATAATTTCGTGAATTTTGAGTAGGTAGATACTTCATCCATATATTTTCTCCAGTCAATATTCGCAGAAAGCGATAACTAAGGACAGAAATTGCTTCATGTACCTTGAGGTAATCCAGGGATGGACCTTCAGGACTAACAGACTTTTTATCTATAGGAATACCCAATAATAAACAGGACATGACTCCCATTGTCAGTTCTATAAATAAAGGGTCTACCTGAACCTGATGTTCTGATCCGGCTTCCTGAATTTTGGCGATTGTTTGTTCACAAGCCTGGGTAATAATTTGTAGATATTTGGAGAGACTGTTGGAACTAAATTCAGGATTCCAAGCCTTGCGTCGCCACTCCCATTCAGTACCAGTTTGACCTAAAATAATCGGACCAACCAAGTCGTTCCAAATTTTCCTATCTCGCACAGGTCTTATAAGACTGCCATTTTTCGTCCCATTAATAATGGTATATTCAATTAATTTTGGTTTACTCAAGATAACAACTGGCTGACCAAACCAATAAACATATATTGGACCTAGTTGCTGACTCCAATCAAATAATAATTGGAAAAATTTCTTCTGTTTTACTGCTGCTAGTACTTGAGGAATATTTCCTAACAGCCAGTGTTTTGTAGGAGAGGGAATTGATTGTAGATATTTATCAGCACTCTTTTGTTTCCAGTACTTTTGAAGAAATATTATGACTGTGCTGATAATGCCTAAAAATGTAATTAAATGTAAAGCAGAAAAATCCATCTCAATGGTTACATCTTTGACCATAAATTTCTCTTTATGTGATATAAGTAATATCGAAAATAGTATCAACACCACTCTAACTCTAGTTTCACATCAGAGCTTTTACTGGGAATTTACTAGCAAAAATGATCACAGAACAACGAATAACTAATGACAAAATGTGAGACGTTAACATTAGATATTTCATTGTACTTTCTTAAACATGATCTATCCGTTTATTGTGAACTATAAGTCGCTATAAAATACCCAACTTTTGTCATATTTCTGCCTAATTATTCACAGATAAATTCATGACTAAGCTCATATAGGAATCATGACTTTTTTCCGATAGTTGAATTATCTTATATTCATGAATTTAACATTTACCTGTTCTATCACTAATTATAAATGATGCATTTTATTTGGAATTGGTTATAAATTGTGTTGTAGCGATCCTCTCTCCAAAGATTAAGATGCTAAAAGTTTTGAGATTGGACTAAGATGAAATATCTATTTCCAAAAGATAGCGTGCTTGTAAAACTGCAGTTCCCATAGACCAACCAACTAAGCAACTTAAAGCATCATCAATTTGATCATTACAAAGTTCTAGCAGGTTTAGCAGATTATTTCTATGCCAAGGCCAGGAAACATCTAAACGATGATAATCTTGATTCAATTTATGTTTCTTCATTCCATCCTCTAGGAACTTCCAACCATCTTGAGATATATCAAATCCGTCTACTAAGGTTCTACCTGCAAAGAAATCTTTTCCAAAATACAGAGCACCATCATGAACAAAATGGTTTCGGATAACATATGAAACACCAATAGCCCAGCTATAGTTGTACCGAAGAAAGAGAGAACTATAATAACTTGAATTCTTCTTATCTTCATATTTAATAAAATCGTTAAATAGGTGTGGAGGATTCTTACGATCATCACAAGCGCTTTTGGTACAGACAAATGGAGAAATAGCAGTTGTAATTGAGTCACATATAGCCCAAGTCATTGAGATATAACTTTGAAACAAAAGCATTCTGGCGCTGCTGAAAGGAACTTGTATTTGATGATAATTAACAATATTGGTATGGGGATCTGTAATTGAAGATAAGTGCTGTAGTAAGTTATGGGCATGTTCTCTGGTTGTTATAAGATCACATGTAGTAATTAGCTGATCAGCCATTAATGTAAATCCTTGAATTTTTATTCTACATTCAGGATGTAAAGATGGCGATGGAATCAAATCTAATTCCTCAACTATGTTTCGTAACTCGCGGGCCTTTTCCTGCAACCGTTGCGTCAATTTTTCTGCTGTCATTCTTCGATTTCTTCTTTGACTCGCTCAACTTCACTACTTAATTCTGCTTCTGCTAATTGAAGCATCCATTGCCGAAATGGCACTAAGATTGGGTCAGTTTCAGATTCTAGCTTATTTTCCGCTGTCTCAACTGCTTTTTCAAAGGTTGAAGGAACTTCTCCCATGTTTGACATCCATATCTTAGGTTCAGGACTAGTCAAAGCATGAAAGATCGAATATTTATCACGTTCATGAAACTGTTCTGCTAAAGAACAGACCTCATGAGCAATTTTATACCAAGCAGTAGAGCTATCTGAATAGTAGCCAGCAAATTTTGCCCAGCGCCAGATTTTGCTAGGATCATTCCTTACCTTGGGATCTGCAAGCTTCTCTAATATTAAATCAACCGTAATTATTCCTTCGGGATCAATATCAAATAAGTACAGAGGAAGCCTATACCCCAGTTGAGGATAAGAATCAGTATATGACAACAACTTTGAAATCAGATTCCGTGTGGTATGGTCATTTTTATCGATAGAAATGGAAGCAATCCATTCAGATAATCTTTCTCGACCAGGTAGTATTTGGATATGAAAGCCTTCAGATTCTGAAGCCATTTGAATTCGTTGCTCTACAGCACTAACAAGCCATTCCAAATTTGGCTTATCAAATAGTGGAATTTGTAAAAGTTCTTTTAAATACTGGACATTTGTACCACTGAGATTATCAATGTCAGGTAAATGTAAAACTTGATTTAGAATCCAGATACTTAAACAAGGATCAACTGTTGGCTTAATCTTTTTAGTACGACAACGCTCTATGTAGTTTCGCATTGCATAGCTTAAGAATTGTAGAAACGCCCCTAAGCCATTGGATGACTGATTATGATCAAGTTTTCCAAGTGTTATCCGTATCGCATTCTTGATCTTTTTTGAACTAGAAAAGGGGAAAATACTACCAAGTAGTCCTACAAAACAGACAGCAGAGCCAGCTTGCAGAAAATGCTCTTGCTGTTCCAATACAACTTCTACTTCTTGCTCAGGAATATCAATTAACCAGGCATTTTCGTATATTGCTGTGATAAGCTGTACGATTTTTTCACTGGACTCAACCCATTGCAGAATCTGTTTAAGTACTGTGATTGTTGCTGGAGGATTATTTTGTCGAATATTCCCAACCCAGCTTTGAGCAATTCTGGTAGCAAACTGAAACTCTGAATCTTTGAGATTTAGTTTAAACGCATCCTCAATAAAATTCTTTACTACCTGTGATTCGTTAGCCTCTGCGCCAAGACGATAAGCTACAATAAACAGCCGAGATATTTGATCGGGATTTCCCAGAAATTTCACGCCATTCTGTACAAAATCATGGATGATTTGTGGATGATTTGAATTAGTTAAGTCTTGACTGGTTTGAATTGCCCACGCATTTAATTTTTGTTCATGTTCTTGCCAACTAAGGGAAATATCATCATCCCACCTAAGCAGAGGAGCATAATTCGGGAAAAGTTTATTCTGCTTGAACAACCTTTCACACTGCGCCGCAATTGGTGTTATTTCATCATATTTTTTAAACTGATAGTGCCAATCCCAAATTTTACGCGCAGCGGTGAGTTCTTGAATATCAAGAGTATAGGATTCTAATAAGTTTACTACCCACTGTAAATCTTCTGCTATAACAGTCCGAAATATTTTATAGTAGGAAGAATCAGCGGATGGATATCTTGATAATTCTAGGAGAGCCTGATTTATTTCTTCATGGGCGTAAGCCAGGAGATTCCAGAAAATTTCGGACTCAGTTGGCTGAAGTTTTCGGTTTGTGAGGATTTCTTTTATTATTCTGCGAAGTGAATTTCTAATTTCCCATTTAGAATTATCAGGCGTGATAAACCATGTTTGTATTTTAATATTTCGTCCTTCCAGAAATGTAGATCCTTGTCGAAGAGATAATAGTGGTTTAACCAAGGCATCAATATATACCTGATGTTCTTCAGAAATGTTTCCTTGAGAACGGATATTTTCCAACAACTCATTTGCTTTCTCATATGCAGGTTCGTCAAAATTTCTACGGAATTCTATACCACCTTTAATAATTCTGGATAAAACAGCTTTTGCTCTCTTTTCGTCATTAGCTAGTCCCTGTAGTCTAATAGTTGAATTATCATGACATTGCTTAATTATTAAATTGCAAAGCAGAGAGATGATTTCCTTCTGATCAATAATATTCTGAGCGTAGGGAGCTATATTATCCAGAACCCCACATAATGCTAAAATCACATCGTCTTGGGTAATGCTTCGGTTTCCAAAAATGCTTGAAATAGTTTCTGATGCTGACTCTGAATTTAATACTGCGTTTAAAAGTCTTAGAACTTCAGACACATAAACAAACGAAATATCATCTAAAATATTCAAGTATATCAATTTGCGACGAGCATTCATCTTTGGAATTCGCTCATACCAATCTGCTAGGAGACTTTCCAAAAGATTTATACGCTTATTGAGTGACTTTTGAATCAACTCGAATCTAGCAATACCTCTTAATAGTAGCTTTAAAATACTTGGAGTCTGAAAACTTAAAGTTTCTTCCGAATCTTTAGAATCTAACATTGTCCCAACTTCTACAATAATTTCCTTCGCCTCGTCGGAGGAAATTTCTAAGTTGGGATTTCCATAATGCCCGCTATAAATCAACCATTCTTGCAGTATATGATCTGCTAAAACATCTGGTTTAATTTTTAATAAGCGATTACGCGCTCCTCTTGTGGAAATTACATTGCGGTTAATAAGATCGTTAAAATATCGTTGAATTTCAGTAGAATTTTTAAAATCTACCTTCTTTTCTATAAACCTCATTAGTGCAGTGTCTTCTCGATTTACCGTATCAAGCAATGCTGTCCACCGGAGAAGTTCCAAGATTTTCTGCTCAGAGAAAATACTTTGTTTCAGAGCAAGAATCTCTTTTAGGTAAACGGATACCAGCCCTTTTATCTCTTGCGGCATTTTATTTAAGTCACCGCTATTTTCCAACACTTTAACAGCGATCGCTATCCAGATAGGGTAATAGTCATAACGTTGAGCTATCCAATTAGCAGCGTTTGTTTTCCAATCTGGTGTTTTTCCTTTCAGAGAACCAAATTCCAGGAGTTCTCGACAGAAAGCAACTGCTGCATTTTCTCCTAGAATTTTTAGGTCAAGTTTTTCAACTATTTGCTGTATCCGAGAACCCTGAAAATATTTCAAAACTGGGTCATTAGGAGAACGAACTGCGATCGCCACTTTCCATTTCTGCGAACGACCACTAGAAATCTGCTCGACTAAGGTTTGCAAAACTTTTGCATCATCAGGTTCATCAATGAGGAGTAAAGTAGGGCGCTCAACAATCAATCCAGAAAACCATGAACTAGTTGTTGACATTGCTCCCACATTCGCCCAAAGTACCTGCCATCCATTTGGTAAAGCTTCCCTTTTCGCACCTTCCAGAAGAAATCGGGTTTTACCGATTCCACCTGGTCCATGAATCACAAAGATTTTTTTAGAATCACTTTCCAGAAAATTCTTGTACTTTCCGTCTTCCTCTCTTCCTTGATAATGAGTATTTAAGGCATTGGGGTGAGGGAATTCGTTTGACAAGTGTTCGTGTGCTTCAGCAATTCCCAGAAAAACTCGTGATTCTCCACTAAAATAAGCTTGCTTCAGGTCGGGGTATTTATGTAAAAGTGCTTCAATAGCACCTTTTTCCCAATAAGTCGCTATCAATCCGATCTGGGTGAATAGAGGTTCAACCTCATTAATCCACTTCTGGCGATCGCGTGGATTAAACGTAACGTTACTTACCAAAATCCATTCTTGAACTCCACGCCAAACATCTTGCTTTGAACCGAGAGTTGATTTATATCCAGCTATTTTTCTAGCCTCAGCTTTAGCGTCTTTTATAGCTGAAGCAACATCTTCATTCTGGTGAAACTTCATCTGGTAAACAATGCGACCATCGCCAGAACGCGCATCTTGTCCATCATCTCGCCCACAACGAAGATACAGACTAGCTTGATGATCCTCAAAGCGAATTAAAGCACAAATTAAGTCTTCAAATGTTTCACCGCTTCTGATTAGTCCCCAGTTGATATCAGACATAAAATTCGGGTCACTAGCGATAGCTATTCTAGATTTCAATATTCTAGCGCATTAAATTTAATGACTACTTTAAGGTCTGGAGGCGATATAGTTGGACTTAGAAGCATTTTAGATGATTTAGCTATGGTTTTCGGGTCAGCACGACAGCACTTCTATCAAGAAATTCAGCAGCCTGATGAGGAAATCTGTTTAGCAAAAGCTGCTTTACATATTGCACAAGAAGAATATCCAGAACTGGATACAGAAGAATATCTCAATGCTCTGGATACAATGGCAGTTGAATTACAAGAGCGCCTACCTGCTTCACGGTATCCCTTACGGATGGTTCAAAGTATTAATCAGTATCTTTATGATGATTTGGGTTTTGCTGGTAATAAAACAAATTATTATGACCCGCGTAACAGCTTTCTCAATCAAGTCATAGACCGCCGTTTGGGTATCCCCATTACTTTATCACTAGTTTATCTAGAAGTAGCGCAGAGAGTAGATTTCCCCATGCTAGGGGTGGGAATGCCAGGACATTTCCTCATTCGTCCAGATGTTCCCGATATCGAGATTTTTGTCGATCCTTTCCATGATGGGGAAATCTTGTTTCCCCAAGATTGTCAGGATAGATTATCCCAAATCTATCAGCAACCCGTAACTCTTCAGCCAGAATTTTTAGATGTCATTAGCAAGCGACAATTTTTAAGTCGGATGCTCAATAATTTAAAGTATATTTACCTCAAGCAGCAGGATTTTACTAAAGCTTTAGCAGCTGTTGAGCGAATTTTACTCTTGTTTCCAGATTCTACTCAAGAATTGCGCGATCGCGGTTTGCTGAATTATCAACTCAGTTATTATCCCCAAGCTCTTAAAGACTTACAAGCCTATTTAACCAAAGTTCCTCACGCTGAAGATGCTGTTGTGATTGACGAACTAATAGCCAAATTGTGGAAATTAACCAACTGATTTTCTGATTTTGCAGGAGTGAAATTTCCCCGTAATAATAATGAGAAGCAATACTAGATTCTGGTGATATTTTATATCAAAAAAATATACTCTTGACAACTTGTTTGAATTGATATATTCTTTATATAGTAGGATAGATCTTTTATTGCCTTTAAACTGTGTTGACTAAATTCTCTCAGTAGTAGTAAACCTAAAACTAAGGTTAAGCAAATAATATCATTATAATTTCAGTTGTAGAGACTACCAGTGTTTTACTTTCGTTATTTTATTTCTGAGTTTTGGGGTTTTGAGAGGGCAAAACTTAACAATATCATCCTTAAGATATAGAAAATGATTCATCCCTAAGATAGAGGAGGGACTATATTTGAGAATCTACTATTAAGGAAATATTCAACTTATCTTCTCTCCTAGTTCTGTTTCCTTATAGGAGAGGTGAAGTTGAGTGTTATATTCTCTCCCGTTATGGCCGTGCGGCTATGGCGGGAGAGAATTTGGCTATTTTCCAAAAGCATCCTGAGAATTACTATTCCTAGACCGAGTGAGATCGCATTATAAGTGTTAGGTTAGTTAGAGATGCTTTTTCTGTTTTCTTGTGCTGTTTCGCAAACGTACATCTGTATTTCTGAGTTTGGCTGTTTCACTATCCACCTTAACAGCCTGTGCTAACAGTCCTAGCGCCAAAAATCTAGAGCAATCCTTAGCGGCTGATCCTCAATTACAAAATGGAAATGGTGTCCTGCAAGAAAATCAGGCTAAATCACTACAACCAGCGCCAAATCAATCTTCAGCTAAATTACCCGCTGATTTTCCCCAAGATATCCCCATTTATCCCAACTCCACACTTGAGGAAGTGACTCCTCCCATTAGTCCTGATAATAAAATATCGACTCGTTGGCAAAATTCTGACCCCAGCAATTTCATCGCTAGCTTTTATCGCAGTCAATTTTCCCAAAAAAACTGGCAAGTCCTACAACAACCTGCAGAAGATGATGTCGCGGGTTCGTTTATTGCGCAACATGGTAATTTACTGGTTACTGTAGCGATTCAACCACAATCAGTTACCAAGGCTACTCCCAATCAACCCCAAACATCCACGATTTTAAAAATTGATTACACAACTCAAAGTTCCAATACAGCTAAAGCCGATCCTGATCACAATTCTGTGAATCTTCCTCAACCTGGTGACCCAGCATTTATCGGACCTGTCTTACCTAATGAAAATCAACCCAGACCGTCAACTAATAGTACTGACAATAATAATCAAGTTACTTCTACCAGTCTTACCAACTCCCAGAATTTCATTGACCTAAATCAAGCACCTCCAGAATGGCGACAACATCTGCAAGATTTAGCAACACTTGGTGTTTTGTCCATAGAACCCAGAACAACTAACCAATTTTTACCTAATAAAATCATTACCCGCCGAGAATATGCGCGTTGGTTGGTCGCTACTAACAATACTCTATATGCTAATAACCCAGCTAAACAAATTCGCTTGGGAGTAGAGAGTAATCAGTCAACTTTCAAAGATGTATCGCCTAAAGATGCTGATTTTCCTGCTATTCAAGGATTAGCTGAAGCTGGATTGATTCCTAGTCTGTTGTCAGGAGATACTACATCTATTTTATTTCATCCTGACGCACCCCTGACAAGAGAAGAAATGTTGCTTTGGAAGGTTCCATTAGATATTCGCCAAGCTTTACCCAATGCCAATTTGGAAGCAGTCAAACAAACTTGGGGTTTTCAAGATGCAGAAAAAATTGAACCCAAGGCTTTAAGGGCTATATTAGGTGATTTCCAAAATGGCGAACAGGCGAATATTCGGCGGGTGTTTGGCTACACTACATTATTCCAACCCCGAAAACCTGTAACTCGCGCTGAAGCAGCCATAGCTTTGTGGTATTTCGGTACTCCAGGTGAGGGGATATCAGCATCGGAAGGTTTAAAGTTGAAAGGATAATTAAAGGATGATTGATTTACCTGAGCAAGGTTTTGGAGACGATCCTGGTTTTTTTCCGGTCTGCTTCTGTCAGTTCTTCCCCTGCTTGTAATCGAGTCGCAGAAGTTTGTAAAATTGTTGCTGCGTCTTCATCTCCAATTTGTAAAGCCGTTTTGGCAGCTGTTTGCAACATTGTGACTGCACCAGGGCGATCGCCTTGTTGTAGTTTCACTTCCGCTAACTGCGTCTGACGGTATTTAGCTAATGCCAAAATTGACTGCTGGACATGAGGATTAACTACAGGTTGATAATTGTTAACCACATTAACTTGTATGGGAACGAGGGGAGAAAGTAAACCCTGGCGGTTAATTCCTGGATCATCATAGCGGATTTGTATATGTCCAATTATCTGAGTTTCTAGATTTAATTCTCCTATATAGATATTAGCTAACACTACTTTCTCTACATCTTGCATTATATCTCCTAAACGCACAATAAAACTACCATTAGCATCAGTTTCCACTGGTAGTTCAATCGTGTCCGGGGAAACTTGAGCTATGGGCTTGAGTTCTGCTAATCGGACATGGGGAATAAAAGATAGTAAAAGGTGGGCGTTGGTTAAACCTATAGATTGAATCCGGCGAAACAGACGGTTAAATTGGCATACAGCTTCCTCTGGACTTTCGATATAAGCTAAAGTTCCACCACCAGCATCAGCAATCTTTTCTAGCAAATCATGGTTCCAATCATTGCCAAATCCCAAAGTATTAATGGTTAAGTTGAATTGGGGAGCTTTTTGGGCTAATTCTAAGCAGCGTTTGTTGTCATTATGACCAATTTCCCATTTCCAAATTTTCAACCCAGTTTCACCATGTCCATCTGTGAGTAAAAAGGCTTGGGAAACAGTACCGTTTGTTCCTTTCAGTAATTCTGTAATTCCCGCTGACAAACCGTCAGCGATGACAGTACCACCACCAGCCTTGAGTTGACCCTTGATTTGGGATTTGATGTTCTCAGGGTTTTGGACGACTTGATTGGGAATAATCACTGTAGCTGACCCAGCAAAAGCGACCACAGAAATGCGATCGCCTGCTTTGAGTTGATTGATTAATCCCTCCACTGCTTGAATCACATTTTTAATCGGTTCCCCATACATGGAACCGCTTTGGTCCAGAATCAAACATAAATTCAATGGTAAATCCTGGTCAGACTGACCACCAATGGCGGAAAGGGAAATTTGTAACTGACGTTGAGAACTGATTTTGGCTACGTCAACTTGCGGATCATTTAGCGCCGATAGTAATTGAACTTTCATTTGTGGGGAGAATCTTGCAAAACGGTTTTCGAGACAATGCGAGTTTTCTTGCGATCGCCCTCAGATAACTCTTCCCCAGCTTGCAGACGGGTAGCAGAAGTTTGTAGAACTGTCGCCGCTCCTTTATCTCCCATTTGCAAAGCTGTTTTAGCAGCAGTTTGCAGCATTGTCGCCGCACCAGCGCGGTCGCCCATCTGCAATTTAGTTTCAGCCAACTGAGTTTGACGGTATTTGGCTAAAGCCAAAATAGCCTGCTGGACTTGGGGATTAGGCGTAGGTTGGTAAGACCCAGTAACGTTGACATACACTGGAAGGTTAGGAGAAAATACACCAATTTGGTTGAGGCTGGGGTCATCGTAGCGGACTTGGATATTGGCGATCGCCTGTTTCCCTGATGGTAGCTGTCCTAAATAAATATTAGCTAAAACTACGCGTTGGGCATCTTTCATTAAATCCCCCAACCGCACCCCAATTCTACCATCAGCTTCCTGTTGTAGCGGTAGCTCAATTGTATCAGGAGCAACTTGAGCTATGGGCTTAAGTTCAGCCAAACGCACATTCGGCATGAGAGAGAATAACAGATAAGTATTAGTCAGCGCCACCGTTTGCATTCGGTTAAACAGACGACTAAACTCGTCCACTGCGTGTTCGGGTTGTTGAATATAGGATAGCGTCCCTAAACCAGCATCAGCTATTTTTTCCAAAACATCCTGATTCCAATTATTCCCAAACCCTAAAGTACTTAAAGTCAAATTATAACTAGCTGCTAACTGAGCAAATTTTAAACAACGCTCATTATCGCCATGTTCATTTTCCCCATCTGTTAATAAAAAGGCTTGGGAGATGACATTCACTTCCTTGCGCCCTTTGGCTAATTCCTCAATCCCCATGCGCAAACCTTCATCAATCGATGTTCCTCCATCAGCAGATAAGCGATTAATTTGTTGTTTAATCGCTTCTGGGTCTTGGATATACTGGCTGGGAACTAAAACCTTAGCGCGATGGTCAAAAACTACAATGCTTAATCGGTCTTCTGGACGCAATCGGTCCACTAATCGAGCTGCAGCCTTTTTGACTATTTCCATCGGCTGTCCATTCATGGAACCACTATGGTCGAGGATCAAGCATAAATTCAACGGAAGACGGGTATTTACATGGTCGGCGATCGCGGAAATATAAATCGCCAATTGACGTTGACTGCTCAATTGGTTCAAATCCAGGTTACTGTCGCTTAAAGCAAGTTGCAAATTGATCTTCATATTTATAAAAACTTTTTTTTAGGTATACATAATATCTCAATAGTAGATGAGTATTTATATCTCTTTGGGATTTGTTAGCTCTCTGAAGATAATCTTAACCCCTATTCCTCAAGCTGCTCCCCAAAACACGGAAATCCACACCTGAAAATCAGGCAAACATCACGCTAGGATGTATTACAGTTAACGGCATAATTTCAGGCTATCAGTTGTTATGGACATTTCCCCCGTCAAAGACTTTTCTGGGGCTGTTCAAGCCCCTTACTACGGCGATAATTTCTACCGGACACCGCCGCCAGATCTACCCTCCCTACTGTTGAAGGAGAGAATTGTCTATCTGGGGATGCCACTGGTACCTGCTGTCACAGAATTGATTGTAGCTGAATTACTTTATCTACAGTCTGATGACCCAGAAAAGCCCATCAAAATCTACATTAACTCTACTGGTACATCGGGTTACAGTGGCGAACCTATCGGTTTTGAAACCGAAGCCTTCGCTATTTATGATACAATGAAGTATATCAAGCCCCCCATTCAGACAATATGTATTGGTTCGGCGATGGGTATGGCAGCAATGCTGCTCAGTGCTGGTACAAAAGGTAGCCGAGCTAGTCTACCACACTCCACGATTATCTTACATCAGCCCAAGAGCTACACCCAAGGTCAAGCGACAGATATTCAAATTCGCGCCAAGGAAGTGATCACCAACAAGTTATCCATGGTCGATATTCTCGTGGAAACGACTGGGCAGACAAAAGAAAAAATTACTAAGGACATGGATCGTCTGTATTACATGACGCCCTATCAAGCTAGGGATTATGGATTGATAGACCGAGTCTTTGAAAAAGAAGAACTAGCGCATCCACCACTTCCTGCTAGTGTACTTTAGGCAAATTCAAATTTCCACCTGCCCTAACTAATTACAAACGGAGTAGTAAGATGCCTATAGGCGTTCCTAAAGTTCCTTACCGGATGCCCGGAGGACAATATACAGACTGGATTAGTATTTATGACCGTCTTTACCGAGAAAGAATTATCTTCCTGGGGAGAGATGTAGATGATGAAATCGCTAACCAGATTATTGCTGTCATGCTGTATCTAGATTCCGAAGACCCAGGTAAAGATATTTTTCTATACATTAATTCTCCTGGGGGTATGGTTACTTCTGGAATGGCGATTTATGACACTATGCAACACATCAAATCGGATGTAGTTACCATTTGTGTAGGATTAGCTGCGAGCATGGGATCTTTTCTCTTGACAACAGGAACGAAAGGTAAACGGATGGCTCTACCTCACTCACGAATTATGATTCACCAACCTTCTGGAGGGACAAGAGGACAAGCAACGGATATTGAAATTGAGGCGAGGGAGATTCTTCGCATCCGTCACCAACTCAATCAAATTTATGCTGAAACAACTGGTCAAGTTATAGCTAAGATTGAGAAAGATATGGACCGGGATTTTTTCATGTCCGCTCAAGAAGCTAAAGAATACGGTTTAATAGACCGTGTAATTGAAGAACGTCCTTAATATATTATTGTTGACTGTTGACTGCTGACTACTGACAGTTAACGGTCAACAGCCAACAGTTAACAACTATTTCCACAAAGATTTCATGATTGATCCTGGAGATTGTTACCGCTTATTAGGTTTAAGGTCAGGAGCCTCATTTGAAGATATTAAGGCGTCTTATCGTCGGTTGGTACAGCAATATCATCCTGATATCAACCAAAATGACGAAAAAGCTAAAGACAAATTTATTGCCTTAACTGAGGCTTATAAGCTACTCCAACAGACAATCCCACCGGAGAAGAAAGTCACTCAGTCGGGACATGAGCATGTCTATGTAAATGATTTTACTGAAGAAGTATCGAGAAAATCAACCAAAACAAGAGTATCGGTTCATCCGCCTAATTTGGTGGATATAGAGGAAAGGTTGAAGTGGAAAACCTATGAACAGTTACAGCGATTTCTCCAAGCTAGACAATTCCCGCAGGCGATCGCTTTGGCGGAAGCTCTAGCTGCGCGGTTACCATCTGATGCAGAAGTGCGCCAATGGCTGGCGATCTCTTATCAAATTTGGGGACGGGCCTTAATAGGGGAAAAACAACTACCCAAAGCGACAATTTATCTGAAAAAAGCTTTGAAAACTGACCCTTATAATCGTACTTTGTGGCAAGAAGTCCAGCAAGATTTCCAGCGTTTGGGACATAATACAGCAGGAGTCAGGAGTCAGGAGTCAGGAGTCAGGAGTGAGATCCTTTAACAGAAAATTTTTTATGTCCACATCTACTATTAATATAACTGTGAAATTGTTCGCTGCTTATCAAGAGGCTTATGGAGTTCCAGAATTAATCATGGAGTTTCCCAATCATACTCCCGTCGTTGAGGTGTGCGATCGCCTAATTCGGGAGAATCCAGAACTGGTGAAATGGCGTCACTTAACCAGATTTGGGATTAACTGGCAATTTGTAGAACCGGAAACCCTCCTCAAAGATGGAGATGAAGTTGTATTAATCCCTCCCGTAAGTGGAGGTTAAGACAACTTTTTTAGTTAACTTTGGCATGGAAGCGAATAAAGCCATAAGAAGTAGTTGGTGTACCCGGTGATGTAGCTGGTAGTATGCTGGGAATAGTGACTTCGATAGCGCCATTGGTATTAGACCCACAATATGCTGGAGTTGTGGAATCGTTAGCTACATAGAAACGCCCGTTATCGGAGTCTGCTGGATTAGTTAGGTAAGCAGTAGGTGTAGTAGAGCCAATAGCTAGCGCAATACCTTGGTCTGCTCCTGGTAACCCCGTATTAGGAGTCTGACCTGTATAAGTATTAGTAACGAAAGTACTGTTAACCGGAACTAAATCACATATTTTGGCGCTGTCAATCGTATCAGTCCCAGATGAAAGGAAGTAAATTGTGTATTCCAATTCATCTCCTGGTAAAACAGTCCCAGGCGTAATTAACCCTTTGAGATATCCCGTAGGCCAATTGGAATTAGTATCATCAGTAGCGTGAGGAGCTACTCCATAATGAACGACCTGAGTGAAGTCTTGTCCGTTATATTTGGTTTGTCCATTGACACTAGTAATCCGCTTAACTAGCAAAAGAGTAGCATTAGGAGCAATAATATTCAGTTTAGTCAGGATTGCTGTACTGGGGATATAAGTCCATATATCTAACCCTTTAATATCTCCAAAAGAACCTCCACAAGCTCCGGCGGCACCATTTTCGTTACCTTGAGCAGGATTACTATAAGAGCCATAAGCCCGCTGAGAACTAGTAGTATTAAATCCTGTTAAGGTGTTGCTGTTAATTGTCATTGGCGGGTTTAATCCACATAATACAGATCCGACAGTACCAACTATTGTCCCACCTAAAGTACGATAACCACGGTCATCATAAAATCCTGTCGTATTTCCCAAAGTATTACTGGTGTTGAGTAGAGTAAAGCTTGGCCCACCCGCAGTACTATTTTCCACATCTATGAGCGGAAAATGATATTCTCCTGCATGAGTAGTAATACTGACTGAGTAATTGTTACCCACAGGGAAATAGTTACCACTGTTATCTTTACCATCCCAGATAACAGTTTGTGGTCCAGATATTGTCATTGTGCCACGTAATACCCGATTTGTAGCGCTAGTTGGATCGCCAGTCCCATCTTGATTAATCACTATTTGGTAAATACCAGACACGTTACTAGTAAAGCTAAAGGTTCCACCCGTATTTTGGTTAGAATTATTACTTCCTGCTGTACCTGTATAGCTGGCATTAGAGACCGATGGTGGGGTAGGGATTAAAGGGATATTGCGAGCAGTTAAAGATAACCCATCTGGACTCTGATTAAAGAAGATGACATGGGTTGGTAAAGCAAAATTAGTTCCACCTTGAAGACTTTGCAATTCACCAGCAGGAGTTCCAGTGAGTGTGCTGGGAACAACAACATCATGATAAAGTGGTGTTTTTCCATCGCTGTCATAGAAACCAACATTATTAGCATAAATGATAAAACCGTCGGGGTCTAAACCATTAAAATTAGTTTGATAAATGTAACCATCATTAGTTACAATATATACTGTCGAATAAAGGGGTCGAGCATTACCTGCTGTGAATAGCGCTAAGTAGTTAGAGAAGAGTCGCCCTGGGATATTTGTTGTAGAAGTCAGACTAGTGCGTACCGTGACATCCCATGCAGCTACACTAGTACTCGTTGAGTTAGTATCTAGACCAAAGGTAATGGTGTCTTGAACAACACCATCGTTCTCATCGTTAGTAGAACCTCCAGCAGGACCATAAAAGGCTACATAATAAATTCCGTCAGATGGAGCTTGATAATAACAAGGAGTATAGCCATTAGTAACTGTTCCACCGGGAACTGTGTCCGGTCCTGCTAATTCTGCGTTACGGTTCTTGATTTGACCATTTCCAGGCTGCTGAGTAGCACATGAAAATAAAAGATTGGACAAGGTTTCATTACCAATGGGACCTGTTGATGTCTCAAAGATACTAATATCAGCAGAACTTGCTCCCATAGCACTAGAACCCAAAAAGATATATTCTCCAGCATTAGCATACACCTGGAGCAAAGTCCGCCTTAAAAGAGTATTACCTGATGTGGGTCCATAAGTGCTTGTGCGCCATTCCAAGTTAGCTCTATAACCAGTTCCAGGATAAGAGAGAGGATACAAATCTCTACTACCTTCCGCTTGAACTACTGATATCCGGTAACTCCAAGTACATAATAGTAAAACCAGACTACCAAGAAACTTTCTGTTAATAATACATTTAAGCAATTGACTCATAATCCACTCTGAATTTTAGAAATGAACTTTTTAATTAAGGAAATTAGGATATTAATGCTCTAATTGCAAGTCATTTTCTTGGAAAATCACCTCAATTCCGCGAATATCTTGAAATATCAGTTCTACACGACGATTACGAGCATGGTCTAATTTAGTCGTACCTGTAGTCAGTAATTGTCTTTCTCCAAAAGAGCGAATCGTCATTCTTTCAGGAGAAATCCCCCGACGAAGTAAGTAATTTCTCACAGATTTTGCCCGACGAGCTGCCAAATTTAGGTTGTAAGCATCGCTAGCTCGAATATCAGTATGTCCTTGAATGTCGATAATTATTGAGGGATATTTAATTAGCACTTGGACAATTTGATCCAGAACTTTGGCGCTTTCATCACTGATGTAATCTTTATCCAAAGCAAAGTGGATATCCCTTGGTACTTTGATGTGGATAGTTTCTGGTGGTAATTGTGGTGGAACTTCTACAACGGGAGGTGTCAGACATTGAGGTATGGTATTTGAGACGGCTGGTTGGGAAATTTGGCTTTTTTCTACAGTGCGAATCAGCGACGGATACGCTGGTTCAGATGTACCGAATGCGGGATTGGTGGCGATCGCACTAATTCTGTCTCCTGGTTTGAGGTTATTTAAATTCAAGCTAAATTTACCCTTACTATCTGATAAAGCACTAGCTAGAAATTCGTTTAAAGAACCATAATCTTTCTCTCCACTAACTCGATAAATATCTATTTGGGAATTTGGTTCCGCAATTCCATCAACGCCAACCGTGGAACTTATCCCGTAAAAGAACTCTGAACTAAGAAACCGGGGACTATTAATCGCCGCATTAGCTGTATCTTTCCGCCGATTGGAGGAATCCCGTTGGGGATTGGGTCCATCACCATTTTCAAATTCTTGGACACCCACATCCTGTTGAGTATTGAGGTCAATACTCAAACCTTCCAAACGATCAAACAGGTTTCTTTGAATCATATTGCGATCGCTTTGAGGATAAGCTGCGACAACAACCCCAGCACCTGATTGATAGCTGATTTCATTATCTTTGACTTGGTTGTCATTTCCAGCTAGATAGATAGCAGCCCGACGTAATCGACGTCCATTAAATTTAATCTTGTTCTGGGCGATAATCGTTGCGCCCTCTGGTTTAAACAAATAAATCCCACTCCCATCATTTCCACAAATCAGATTAGAACGAATTTCCGATTTATTCACTATTCCTTCCAACCGGATCGCATCAGGTATCCCCGCCATCCCATTCCCCAGAATGATATTCTCTAATACCTGCATTCCTTCTGCCTTAACGGAGGTAATAATACCACTACCGTCATGATAAGAGATGCGATTGTGGCGAATGGTTGTACCGATAGCGTTGAATACAGTCACCCCAAAAGCTGAGTTGATGATTGGTAAGGTTCCATTGGGAGAAATACCCAACCAGTTATTTTCGATAACTACATTTAATGGGGGGTGTTCCACCCGGTCATCATTGGGAAGTTTACCGATCAGAGAAGTGACTTTTTTTGTATATGGTAAGAAAAAGCGATCGCCGATAAATATATCAGCAGGTGGCGTGCTTTCTGTATCGCGGTGATTGTCAGTAAACCCATAAATGCTTAAACCACGGATAGTAATTTGATTGGCTAAGACGGTAAACCCTCTATACACTTCTACACCATGAGCAGGAGTAATGCTAACTATCGGTTGCGGAATATGCATTTCCTGGGTAGGGGATTTAGTCTGATCATAGCCAGGTTGGGTCGTTCCATCGATGACTAAACCTGGATTAATCAAGGGAGGTAATATTTCTTGGAGCGCGATCGTGGTTTGCTGTGGAGGGAGATGAAACTCTATATGGGAGGATGTACCAGAAATAACTTTGACTTGTGCTCTTTGGCTAGAACTCAACTTATCCAGTGAGAGACTACCATTAACTATGGCGATCGCCTCCCGCAATGTCAATACTGTATCTGATTGTATAGGTCCATCTTGGTTACTATTCACAATTACCCTCAAAGACGAATTGGGAAATTGTCCTAGAGCAATATCTGATAATCCTAAAAATAAATAAGTAAAAACTAGATAAATAGATAACTTAGATAACCTCATATTTTCTCCTTCCCGGCTGGATCTATTCCTGGAATTAATGGTTTAACCACAGATTCTTGTTGTTGAGGAGGTGTAACTTTTTGAAGTCCGAATCCAGAAAATAATTCATTCAGTTTCAGGGTTAGTCCTCCATAGAAACCACCAGCAGAACGAACACCAGAAAAATCTCGGTCATTGACTTTACCAAAAACATATCCACCAGAGAGGCGCAAATTGGCTGTGAGATAATAACCGGCTTCCAAGACAAAACCTGTTTCCGTGTAGCTTCCTTGATCAATCCAGCGAGTTTCCCCGACTAAATCCATATTGTATCCTAAATGGTAAGTAGTTCGGAATTGGGCTAAAGTTACTGTACTCGTTCCAGCTAAATCGCTAGCTAAGTAAGAGGTGCTATTACGCAAAGCACATTTGGTATAAAATTCCCATTGTAAACTAGCAGCGTAAAGAGTCTCTATCGCAAAAGTCTGGTCTTGAGCAGCAGCTCCACTACCTAAGAGGATTGTCTCGGGAATACTGGAAGGATTTTGCCGATATTCATAACGCAACAGCACATTAAATTTATCATTTTTCGGATTGCGGTAAGCTAAACCAGTTCTCAAAGTAATTGTATCGCCTAGCCCTACAAGGTTTTGGTTAGAAGAATTTGCTTGTTGATAACGGACTAAAGCTGTTAAAGCAGAGTTAAGTTTTCCTGTAATCCCGCCTGTAATTACGTTATTATTACCACCTGCCGAAGTGCGATGTTCATAACGACCGCTAGCTTGAAATGCGGGATTATCAGAGTATTCCAGCCCAACACTATAGCTATCACCACCACTAAATCCAATGGATGATGCTGTTTGACCGACAGCAAAAGGTTGAGCAAATTGTTGACCCGCTGCAGTATTACTAAAGAAACTGCCAAATATATGCTCGTAAGCTGTATTCAAACGCAATCCGGGAGCAATCATCCAGCGGTTATTCAACCCGATCGCCCCTTGGGTAGTAAGTTCATTAGCTCCTCCTAAAATTGAGTAACGAGCAGTTAAAGTAGTATCAGTTCCCAGTTTATGCTCGCCATTGACGCTTAAACTAGTGATGGATTGACCGCTAAGCTGACCGGAACTATAAAATTGCTGGCCTAGACTGATGCTAACCCCCGGAATAGCAGTCCAATTCATCCCTAAGACAGTTCGGTCTGGGTAAAGGCTATTGGATTGGGAAGATACAGTCAGGTCATTTAGGGCTTGGAAGGTGAGGTTTTTCGCCAAAGGAACCGAAAAGCGCGATTGTAATTCGTCAGAATCAGTCTGTACGGGAACTCCTGTACTTCTATCTACCGAATCTCGCCGGATAAAATCCAGGTCAACAGTTGCATGACTGAAAACCCGCTGTTGAATTCCGGCGGAAATGGTTGTCAGGGAATTATTAACTGGAGTTCCTGGTACAGCTTGACTTCCGGGTGAAAACAGTGCATCAAAGGTAGTCTGAGGTTGCGGAGCTAGTCCATAATCAGCTTCATGGTCGTACTGTAATTGGAGACTTGTGGCTGGCGAAATCTTACCTGTTAGTTGTGCGCCATAACGAGTTTGACCGGGGACAAAACTCGTTGTCGCATTATTAGCAAAACCTGTGTCAGCGAAACTATAATAGCCATGAACTTGTAGCTTTTTAAATATCGTGTCATTCGCGTCAAACCGATAAGCTTCACTACTAACCATCCCTACGGAATCAGAATCATTGGTGGAATGAGCATATTCACCGATGATTTTGCCCGTCTTTCCCAAAGAAATGAGTCCATCTACACCATAAAGTTCAAAATTCTGTGTACCTAGATTTTCCTTGAGGTAACTGGCTGCTAACCAACTTTCCTGATTAATCATGCGGGAAAGATTATATTGTAAGCGCCCTGCATATATATAACTTGTAGAGACCTGTGATCCATATTGATAAGTAACAACAATATGTCGGACTAAAACCTGTCCATTACTATCAATATCAGTCGCGAGTACGGGTGCGTGGAATAGTATTGTACCACGGTCATAATCAATATCATAGTCTGACCCTCTCGTCAGTTGTGTAGTGCTTAAAACAGTTCCAGGGCGATTCAGTTCTTCCAATTCAAAGAAAACATTTTCGCTACCTCCGACTACTAAGCGTTGAGAAAGGAAGTAATAACCACTGGTACCGTCAGGAGCGATCGTATCTCTTTGAAATGCGGGGAGATTATTCCCATAAAAACCTGTAATTTGCAAATTACCAAAACTATAATTACCTTTAAACCCATGGAGTGCTAGAGTAGTAGCTGTAAATTGTTGCGAGGGACGGGCAAATTCTTGAGTATTGTAGTCCCCCCACATAAAGTAATCAGGACTAACTCCAGGCTTGCCAGAAGACCGCTCTAACCGGACAAAGACGCTATCAATGGAAGGTGTGAGAACATCAGATTTAGAACTATCGCCATATACGGAATAACTTTTATCGCTGAATTGGGAAGCTCTAAATAATTGATTATCACAATTACAGTCTTCATTTAAGTTGCGCGAGCTATTATATGCAGCTGTAAACAACCATTGTCCAATAGAACCAGTAGCAAATATTGCCGAATGAAAATCTAGCTGTGTTTTATTATTGGAGTCTGCTGGGAGGAAATTTTGATAGCTACTAAAAAAATCTGTACCTCTAGCACCCAAGCGAAAATCCGCAAACCCAGTCAGTAAACTAGGACGCAGTGCTGTTTCAAATTGCAGTTGGGTAAAGGCTTCCAAATCATTCGCTATAGCTCTAATTCTCACGGTTTGCGCGTGCAAACTAGACCGTAAAGTAGCAGTGAATTGTCCTTTTTTTGCTTCTACTTGAAATTTAGACCGATCCGAACTGTGATTTACTCCAACAAACTCCCCATCGCTTGTGATCAGAGTAACAATCGCATCTCTATCAGAAATATTGCCATTTTCATCTAATAATTGACCCCTGATTGTAGCCGTAGAACGTCCATCAGCAGGAATACGAGACTCAAGGGTAGAAAGTCTTAATTTCTTAGGAGCACCTCTTACCATAACTCTTACTTTCACAGGGGGTTCATCTCCCCCCACTAATTGGGCGGAAATCACGTTAGCTCCATCTTTTAGGGAGACACCATACCAAGTTTGCGTGATTAGATTAGCAGCAGGATCAGTTTCTGTTCTTCCCACCAAGCTTTTTTCTACTAACACTCCATTGACCCGCAATTCCACCTGACTCCCCACAGGAAATTGCAAAATAACTGAAGTAGCCGCAACGTTCTCTACTGTATCAACTGTTGGTGTGAGAATTTTTACACTTCGAGTTGTCTGAGCCAAAAGAATAGTAGGTTGATAAAAATCCGCAAATACATCCGCAGGTAATTTGTACTCAGTTGCTTTTGGTGGTAATGAGGTTTTTACCTTAGTTACTTGAATATCTGCTGTTCCGACTAGGTCTTCATTTGAGAAGGGATCGATATTTATTTCACTTGTTTGTGCTCTAGCTAGGGTTGGATATAGAGCAAAGCTGAAGGTACCAACCACCACTCTGAGGAGATGGGAAAAATTAGGTTTCTGGCGGTGCAGTTTAGGGTTCATTTCTGGCTTTGCTCCCGAAAACTAGGGGTAACGGCAAAATTCATCCGTACCAAGCCGCCTGGTTCTACATGAACCAAGCGGGATTGGCTATTACGTTCGTGGAATTTCCGGTTAGGAGCTAAGGTATAACCGGGTAAACTTGTCAGGTCCAGTACACCAGTATGGTACCCTGGTAAAACATTGGCTAAAGAAAATAAACCGTTTGGGTCTGTGGTAATGCGAGTACCATCTTCTAGGAAGATCACCGCATTGGGTACTCCCGCTTCCCCTGGTTGTTGTTCTCCATCAAAGTTTTTATCTACGAATACGCGACCGAGGATAGTTCCACAATCGCTGACAATTCCTGATTGGACTTTCAACTTATAAGTCGCAGGTCCATCCTTGGTGCTAAATTGATTATCACTCCGTTGACCATTGACAATTGCACTATTTATTCCAGTACCCCTTTGAGCATCATTTGTCAGTTGTACGGCGTAGGCTATATTCAGAACCTGTTGAGTGGGAAGCGATGCACTGGTTGTGAAGATGATAGTACTACCACTAACAGACGTGTTAATTGTAACCGTGGAATTATTGATCGCTCCTTGTACAGAGTTAGGCAAAAAGTGAAATCCTAAAGGTAACGAATCGGTAATAGAGATATTATTCAAGCTAGTATCAGATAAGTTTGTCACCGATAAGCGGTAGATAGCTGTATCTCCGGGTTCAGCAGTGGCGCGATCGCCTGTTTTTGTAATTTGGATCTGACTCGGTTGACATAAATTTGTCGTTAGTTGGAAGGCGAATAATTGCGATGATGTCAGTTGCGCATTCGGAACCAAGATCATATTCCCTTGAACCTGAGTTGCTCCTGTAGTACTAATTGGTTGACCATCCAAAGAGGTCGCTACATAGTTAATCACATTATTATTTACACCAGTGCTATTCAAGATCTGAATCTTGACGCGCCGTTGACTATAAACAGTATTAGATGGAGGATTAACCACAAGAATATAGATAGTACCTGGGTCAGTTTGGTGCTTACTAGAATCAAGCAAAAAATTATAAGTACCGGGAGGTTGGCTATTAGCCAAAGAATAAGGATTACTATTTTGCGTATTTGGAGACTCACCAGCCGGAATATTACTATTGGGAACAGCAGGGAGTTGTGTAGGAGTCAAGGAAACCAAATTACCTAATTGGGTTCCTGTGGGATCTTTGGGGTTAGGACTATAAAGTCCGACTGAAAACCCCGCATAACTTGTCAAGGTTGACCCATTACAGCTAACAATCTTTCCCAATGGGTTAATTGTTAACGGTTGACTAGCTGCATTCAGTTGGCTAGAAATTCCTTGAAATGTCGCACCAGGATTACTAGAACTGGTATAGCTGTAATTAGCTTGGTTCGTCAGATTTATCGTACTTGTAGTTTGTTGACCGCTTACAGGAATATCCAGGCTAGTGATGGTTCCCAGGATAAGAGTAGCTATTAAATTTTGCCAACAGCTACTCATGAAAGTCATTTTTTTCAAGCTAGGTAGACGACGCACTTTTCATATCTCCTTGGGCTAAAATCATCTAACCTTGGTTTCGTAAGTTGCCTTAACTGTTGCTTTTGCGGGAATTACTGGCACTTGTAGACGGATATTGGTATAGGATATTGCAGGTGCAGGTTTAGTTACTACTTTGCCATCAGGTTGAGTAACTGGAATGGTAGGATTTTCGACAAAAGTCCGTCCGTGATCGATGCTGTAAGTAATCTTCACAGGTTTACTCACATTAATCACATTGATCGATTTCATTACATATACCGTTCCTTGAGGAATAGGTTGATTCAGAACTACATTACGCAATTGGCGATCGCTCTGATTTTCCGCAGCCAATGTATATCGCAATACATCACCTGGAACCACCTGACCTCGTAACGGTTCCCAGGCGATTTTTGGCTTACCTTGTTCATCTTTAGTCAGCAGTTGCTTTTCCCCAGATAGGTACAACTGCAATGGTGATTGCTTGTTCGCACTTTGAGCGATCGCACTATTATTCAACCATCCAGGAGTAATTCCTGAGACTTGACTGATAAATGGTACTAAAGCAATAGATATTACTGTTCCTATACCCGCAATAAACACAGACTTCATATCATCACCTCAAAAAACTTGCACATCCAAGAAAATTGTTAGGTTGTAACCTTAACAGTTCTAGTTAACCTTGCGCTGGAAGGTAAATGTTCTTTGTACTCCAGGGGCGATCTGTCCAGTGACGGTATCTATATACTGAGTGACATCGGTGTTAACAGTCGTGCCAGATTGCTCAGTATTCAAAGGCGTAGTACTGACTGGATTCCCACTATAGAAAGTGATCGTAGCAGCACCAGAATCCTTAGCTGTACCGATAATATTGCTTGTGTCAATTACACCGTTACCATCATTGTCTAATGCCCAGTTATTGCCTCCTGTAGTACCATTTTCAGTAATCACAACATTACTAGCATTTAGAATCACATCCCCTGACCCTACAGCCGGAGTAGAAATGTTCGTATATTGAATCTCGTACACAATAATATTTCCAGGAGCCGGTTTTTTAGCCGTAGTACTTAATGTCCCATCTGTTCCCTGTACCGCTGGACCAGTTCCCGGGAGGATCTGTGACAACTTAAGTAGTTGTAAGAAACCTGTATACACTTGATCTATCGTGATATTACTGAGAGTACCACTAGTACCATTGGGGGTGGAAGCAGTGATTGGTACTGGGAAACCACGCTGGATATTGGTATCAGTTGACAGAGGAGTACTAGGCGGTAAGGCAACACTCACACCATAGTTAGCTGTTGTGTTTACCGCCAGGTTAGAAATTTGGACTGGGGTATTAGCAGTAGCACCTGTACCTGATTGGAAGGTGAATGTACCGCTACCGCTATTGTAAATATAGGTCGCCGATATACTCTGATAAGAAATAGTTACCAACGTACCATTTGGTAAATTCGTTGTTGTAGAAGGTGGTGTTGGTAAAAGAGAAATAGTTTCAGGTCCATTAACACCAGTATTTTGCACTGTATTCGAGAAGGACACTGGAGAAGGAGAAATAGCTGTTCCCGGAGCAGTATTGGGTGGGACGAATGCGGACTTATTCGTGAAATCATCATTATTACTCGTTGGACCAATAGCCGCAGGGGTATTTAGCGGTCCATTTAACACACCATACTGAGATGCCATTTGAATGGTATAGACGTTTACGTCCCCAGCCGGGTAGCTAGCATTTGTCCCATTATTTGTCCCAGTATTATTGTTCCCACTGTCTGTGTCAGCACTAGGAACAGTACCAGTATAGTAACCAGTGTCTCCCGCAGCAGTAGGAGATGTAGGGAAGGTTTTAGTCGTACTGTTGTAGTTATCTGGAACTTGGTCACCTGAATCGTCATAAATTAGAGGACCGGAAGGATTCCCAGCAGTTTTACCAAACGCCTGAGCAATGTTGTTAATGGTTTCTGTTGTGGTTCCTGGAAGAATTTGGCTAGTTACTACCTGGATATTAAAGCCTGCAATGGTTGCTCCAGTAGCGATGGAAGTAACCACATTAGTATTATTAACGAAACCAACTCTGGTCACCGCAGTTAAACCCCCAGTAGGAAGGGCTGTTGTCCATGCAGCTTGATCGGCTGTTGTACTCGTAGGACTAGTTGTGTAGACAACTAGCCAGCCCGATGGAGGGGTAGGAGCAGCATAGAGTTTCGTATATTGGGGAATAGCATCAGATATTAAAATGTAAGTACCTGATGTACTGTTAACATTTATAGTTGTACCCGCTAAAGCGGCAGGAACAATTGGCGGAGTAGAGTTTGTCACATCGGTACTCTGAACCTGCAAGCTCAAGCTGTAAGTCAAGATATCGTCAGTCAGGAGACTTGGCGTATTATTATTATTGTAACTTGCCATGGCTTTGAGAACGGTGGCCAAAGCCATCACATTGCTTGTCCCGCCCACTGTAACCGACTGGGTAGCGCTAGCTTCCCTCGTACCATTGACTGGTGGACCCAAAGTATCCCCAGTCGGATCTACAGTGAAAACGTCATCACCATCTGAAATCCGCGCTTGGTTTTGCGCACCTCCAGGGGTATCACCAAGCCTATCTGTAATAGTACTGCTGCTTTGAGCACCTTGCTGAACTGTGATGGGTACACGTACAAGTACAGTACCACCGACAGGAATTGCTGTTGTGGTTAACCCACCTGTGGGAACGTTTGTCCAAGTAGCACCACCATCAAGACTGTACTGTAATTGTCCGCTAGCTGGTGTCATATTGTTTTTATCTGTAGGTAACTGCCCAGAAACCGTTGCTTGACCTGTTGTTATAGTAGATATATTGGGAATTTGGAAGTCAGTGGGGCTGTTACCAACGTTGGTAACTGTATAGGTAGCAACTAGTAGATTTCCGGGAACGATCGTTGTTGCTCCAGGTGTACTATCAACAATACCGCTAGGTGTGACAGTGATACCAGCTACTTCTGCTACTGTGACAGTTACAGGGTTGGATGTCGAATTGATCGTGGTACCTGGATTATTGGCATCTACGTATGTAGCATTCGCTGTATTAGTAATCGCTGTTCCTGCTGTGGTTCCATCAGCCAATGCAGGGGAAGCAAATAAGAAAAACCCATTAGTTAATAATACTGCTGTGACAAAAGCACGGAAAATAGGAGTTTGCTGAGTCATAATCAGTTTTTTAGTCCGATTCATAAAATTTTAGTACTTTTACTTAAATCGTTAGCAATAAAAGACTGAGTAGACCCTACCTGTATATTCTGACTACAAATAAGGTTTTTCACTGTACTTTGTCGCTCTTGTCATGCGAGGTTCATATTACGACAAATGTCCTCAAAAATGAAGTGGTTTTTGGAAAAATTATCTGCAATATACAAAAAATTTACACAAATCTATACCCGACAAGAAGAGTCGGGTATGTTTGACGAGTATTTCAACCCATGCTACTATTTGACAAAGATAAAGAAATAACAATAGGGATAACTATTTTTATGGTTCAGGCGATCGCTCACCTCAATCAAGCTAACGCTTCGATTCTAAAAGCGCTAAAATGTAAGGAATGTGGTACAGAATACGAACTCCAAGCTATACATGTTTGTGAGTTATGCTTTGGTCCACTAGAAGTTAAATACGACTACAATGCTTTGCGCTCATCCGTTAGTCGGGAAAAAATCCAAGCAGGTCCAAATTCAATTTGGCGTTATCGTCAATTTCTTCCTGTCGCTACTGATAACTATATAGATGTAGGAACAGGCATGACTCCCTTAGTCCGTTCCCATCGGCTCGCCCGTCGTCTGGGTTTAAATAAACTTTTTATTAAAAATGATGCTGTAAATATGCCTACCCTGAGTTTTAAAGACCGGGTGGTTTCAGTAGCTTTGAGCAGAGCTAGAGAATTGGGTTTCTCTACGGTATCTTGTGCTAGTACCGGAAACTTGGCTAATTCCACAGCAGCGATCGCCGCTCATGCGGGTTTAGAATGCTATGTGTTTATCCCCGCTGATTTGGAAGCTGGTAAAATTTTGGGGAGCTTAATCTACAGTCCCACACTAATGGCGGTTAAGGGTAACTATGACCAAGTAAATCGCCTCTGTTCAGAAGTAGCTAATACCCACGGTTGGGGTTTTGTGAATATTAATCTCCGTCCTTATTATTCTGAAGGTTCTAAAACTCTTGGTTTTGAAGTCGCAGAACAACTGGGCTGGGAATTACCCGACCATATAGTTGCTCCTCTAGCTTCTGGTTCCCTATTCACCAAAATTTATAAGGGTTTCCAAGAATTTATTGAAGTTGGTTTGGTGGAAAATAAACATGTTCGCTTCAGCGGTGCTCAAGCTGAAGGTTGTTCTCCAATTGTAGAAGCTTTCAAAGCAGGACGGGACTTTATTCAGCCAGTTAAGCCCAATACAATTGCTAAATCACTGGCGATCGGTAATCCAGCAGATGCTGTTTATGCAATCAACATCGCTCAAAAAACTCAGGGTAATATTGAGTCTGTTACCGATCCAGAAATCATCGAGGGGATTAAACTCCTGGCGGAAACTGAAGGCATTTTTACCGAAACAGCTGGCGGAACGACAGTTGCTGTATTGAAAAAATTGGTGGAAGCTGGCAAAATTGATCCAGACGAAACTACAGTGGTCTATATTACGGGTAATGGTCTCAAAACCCAAGAAGCAATCCAAGGCTATATTGGCGAACCTTTGACAATTGACGCCAAAATCGATAGTTTTGAAAGAGCGCTAGAAAGATCCCGCACACTTGACCGTTTAGAATGGCAAGAAGTGCTAGTTTAGGGAATCACTGAATTGCATTAATCCTCACAATTAACGTAGTAATCATTTATGACTGTAAAAGTTTTAGTTCCTACTGCTTTACAAAAGTTCACCAAGAACCAGGCTACTTTAGAATGTGGTGGTAGAAATATCAGTGAGTTATTTGATGCCTTAGAAGTAAGTTGTCCTGGTATCAAGGCGCGCTTATGTGATGAGGAAGGAAAACCGAGAAGATTCCTCAACTTGTATGTCAACAGCGAAGATATCCGCTTTTTACAGGGTGCGGAAACTTCTCTCAAAGATGGGGATGAGGTTAGTATCGTCCCTGCTGTTGCCGGTGGGTGAAGCGTTAGAGCAACAACTACAAACCAGATTAAGGATTGACTTGAATAATGACGACAGAAGAAACCAGTAAACCGACTACTCCAACAGCCGCTCCTAAGAAAGAAAAACCTCCTGCTGTCGAAGATAAGCCATTTGCAGAGTTCATCCAGCAAGAATACTTACCTGCTCTAGAACAGGCGATCGCTAATCAAGGCGTCACAGATCTACATTTGAATTTTGTCAAGCAGAAATATCCGATCATTGGTTTTGATTTCCCAGAAGAATGTTGGCAAGTTGTGGGTATTTGGCAAAAAGGGCTACGTCAGTTCAACCTTTATTTTCCTGAAGCCAATATCCAAGGACAAAAGGGATTTTCTTGTAATGAAGGTAAAAAACCTAGTACTCTCGAATCATTCTTAATTGATGAGCGCAAAATAACGCTTGATATGTTGGTAAATCGCCTCATTTACCGTCTAAATGGTCAAAAGTGGCTAGGGATGAACTAGGGTTTAGGGTGTATATACACCCTTTTTCTTAATCCCGAACCAAGTCTTGAAACAGGGGAGTACTGAGATAACGTTCACCAAAAGAAGGTAGAATCGTCACAATTAAACGTCCAGCATTCTCAGTGCGCTGACCGACTTGAATAGCAGCGCACAGAGCAGCACCAGAAGATATTCCTGATAATAATCCTTCTTCTTTTGCTAGTCTTCTACCATAAGTCATAGCTTGGTCGTCGCTGACCCGAATTACTTCATCAATCAATTCCTGACGCAGCACAGATGGGATAAAACCCGCACCAATTCCTTGAATTTTGTGGGAACCTGGTTGACCACCAGACAATACAGGACTATTACTTGGCTCTACAGCGATCGCTTGGAAATTTGGTTTGCGGGATTTAATCACTTGAGCAATTCCGGTAATCGTTCCCCCAGTACCAACTCCAGCGATCAAAATATCCACTTCTCCATCAGTATCCGTCCAAATTTCTTCCGCCGTAGTTTCCCGATGGATTTGAGGATTATCAGGATTGCTAAACTGTTGTAACATAAAAGCATTAGGAGTACTAGCCACAATTTCTTCAGCTTTGTGAATTGCTCCTCTCATCCCTTCGTTTCCAGGGGTCAACTGCAAACTAGCACCATAAGCACGCAGCAGCAATCGCCGTTCTTGACTCATGGTTTCTGGCATTGTCAAAATCAAGTTGTACCCACGAGCTGCTGCTACCATAGCTAAAGCTATACCTGTATTTCCAGAAGTAGGTTCGACGAGAATAGTTTTTCCTGGGACAATCAAACCCTTATTTTCGGCTGAAATTACCATACCTAACCCAATCCGGTCCTTGACTGAAGCCGCTGGGTTCATACTTTCTAGTTTGACGACTATTCTCGCTACTACTCCTTCTGCTTGAGGAATTTTATTTAGTTGAACTAAAGGAGTTCTACCAATCAGTTCTGTTACATCTTTAGCAATTTTCATTTATTTCTCCAATTATTACTCTTAAATAAATAAATAAATAAATAACATCTTTCACTAACCTATAAACAATAAAGCATAAAACCTAAATATCAAGGTATATCTTTAGAAACATTTTCCCCGATACTCTCTTCTTTTGTCATGATATAATGTCATTTGAGTACAAGTCTTCGGGTTAAGAAAATCATCAAAACTATCTGAGATCGGCTGTAGATATTAGTTATTGATGAGTACAAAACTGCCCGAACCCGATGGCTAAAATGCTAGTACCCTACAGGAAAAATACTAGTACCTCTACCCCAAATAATTTTTCTTTTACTTATTTAATCAGCCTTTTAGACCTTGAGTACTAGAATAATAATCTTAATAATCTTGATCTCCAGAAGATAACCTGTGCTGTAAATGGGTAACTGATATAAAACAAATAGGATTTACGCAGAGATTCCCCTCTACCCCCCAAAATTCCCAGGCGAAAGTCTGAGGAATGAGGGGGGACTTCTTAACTCCCATTATTTCTAGGTGATTAGTACCGAGTAGGGGAAAGAAACAATGAAAAGTAAATTTTTGCATGTACTAGCAGTAGGTTTTGTTACTTTAGCTATCCTTTCTCCAGGATTAGTCATATTCGGCATAGTTTGGGAAAAGCATGTTGAATTAGTGAAAACACAAAACCTTTGCTGTGAAGTTATCAGAACCAATCTAGATCATCATTCTTTAAACTTATCACCTAGAAAGAATGTTGATCGAGGATTTATACAACAAATACAAATTGTAGCTGGACAATATAAAATAAGTACTATTTTTCAGTGGTTCATCTTAGGTACACCTATTTGTATTGGCTTAGGAATTTTTGCGTATGACAGATATCTTGTATATCGCGCTGCTGTTTTAAGACGACAGATTCAAATGCTAGAGAGACTTTGGGAACAAAGTATCGAGCAATAACATGTTTTCACTTTCTAACTACATGTAGGAAATTGGTTTTATCATGACAGAAGAACGCCACAAGCAGTATTGTAATCTCATTGACGAATTACTGAAATGTCCTAATGGACAAGAACCGGAAGTTTTAGAAGCTCAAACTGAACTAATAGATTCTGGTTTAGTCCAAACAATTTTACAAGTAGCGACTATGTTTGCACATGAAGGTAATCAAGACGGTGCTCAGTTTTTATTTTTTATCGGACGGGAATTAGCTAAACAATTGGGTTTATATCCTGATATGTCAAATGAGATTGCACATCAGGAGTAATCATGCTTTTGACTTCAACTGATGCTGGACAAATAGCGCTAGAATTCCTCTTAGCAGACTGGAATATTGCGGAAGATTATAGAGATTGGTTTATAGTCTTTAACTCCAGGCTAATTGGTGAAATCTGGTATGTGATCGAGTTAGGTGTAGCCGGACTTCCTGACCGATGGTTTATTCAAGTTTATGATACAGGAGTGTGTGACCCTAATTATTCGTTTATTTCTCCTATCTCTGGCGCTGATGGTTATGTTGACTTAAAAAATATCCCCGATTTTATTGCTGATGTTTTGGTAGCAGAGCGTAATTCTCGATAAATTAAGAGGGAACAAAGGCAGAAATTGCGTATTCTAGGGTGTATATACTATTTAAGAAATAACCAGATAATAATAAAAATAATCCTTTTAGCTATTTTGTTAGGCATGACTGACAAATTTATGTTATGCTAAATGTAGCGATGGACATCATAGTCTAAAAATATCAGTTCAGTCGTATGATAGCTGAAGATATACTAGCTCAAGAATTCACAAGAGTCGTCAACCATTATTACCCCAAAATTGGGCAACTATTGGATGGGTGTCATGTGAAAGTCATTACCTGTTTCTGGGGACGACCTGCTAAACGGTTTCAATATATTGGGATTTATTGTCATGATGACAAAATTCCTCATATCCAAGCTCAAAAAGCAATTCTTAGGGAAGTAGCAGAAAATATGGGACTTATCCAGGTAGTTTGTCTCAATGCTAAAAGGCTACTACGTGACCCGATGTCTAGCTTGAAGCATTCCCAACCTAGATTATGGTTAGAGTTGCAATTAATTGCAGCTTAAAATAGCGATCGCCGATAATGAAAACAGCACTTTTCTGTAACTACGAAAATCACCACAAAGATGCTCGTCGCGCCATATTTGAACAAGTTTTACTGGTAAAGCAAGCGGAAAGCCTCGGTTTTGCAGAAGCTTGGGTGACAGAGCATCATTTTAATGAATTCAACCTCAGTCCATCAATTTTATTATTGATGGCGCATTTGGCTGGTGTGACATCCAAGATCCGCTTGGGAACAGCTGCTGTTTTACTACCATTTCACAATCCAATTCTGGTCGCCGAAGATATTGCTACATTAGATAATCTTTCTAATGGTAGGCTGAATTTTGGGGTAGCTAGAGGAGGTCCTTTTCCCCAACAAAACCAGCATTTTGGCGTAACAGTGCCAGAATCTCGCCCTCAAATGCTGGAAGCTGCTACTTTAATCCAAAAATTGCTCTACGAAACAAATGTTTCTTTTGATGGAGCCTATTACCAATGCGATCGCCTGACAATCCATCCCCAACCATTACAAAAACCAATTCCCCTCTTAGTTGCTAGTGGTGACGACCAGGCGATCACCTTTGCTGCGGAAAATTCCTTTGGTCTGATGGGAGGACCACCCTTTTCCCTAGAAAGACTGCAGAAAACTCTAGATAAATATCGCTCTTTCAATTCCTCTGGCGCTGAAAACTTCCTCTTAGCGCGCTTCTTTTTTGTGGGTCAAACCAACGATGAAGCCATCAATGAAGCTTTACCGTTCATTCGTCAATTTAGCCAGAAAATGACAGCCAATTCAAATCAGGTAATGAAAAATGGCTCGTCGCAAATATCTTATGACCACACCAATATTTGCTTTGATGTAGACTATTTACTGGAAAATTCAATTATTGGTGATGTCAAAACCTGTCGCGACAAAATCAAAAAATTTCAGGACAAATTAAATCTGACTACGTTAGCGCTCAAACCTTCCTCTTTTGTTTTGCAAAAAAATATTGAGAGTTTGCAGCGCTATAATCAAGAGGTACAGAATTATGTCTAAACTTTCATTACTTCCTCCGGATGATTTACCTGCTGGGAAAATCAGTAAAGAAGATGGAATTAGGATTCGGGTATATCCTCCTTTTGGTAAAGGAGCGCCTTTTGAAATCGATGTCAACGAAATATCAGCTTATCGAGATTGGTTGTAACTAGGGTGTAGGGTGTAGGGTATAGGGTGTAGGGTGTAGGGAAAGAATATATTTTAAGTAAACACATACCTACACCTATACCCTTTAAGGACAATGAGGATGAATACCACCTTGAGTACAAATGAAAGCTATCTGTTTAGCGTCGAGATTTTTGGCTTGGGAAAAATCAACTCCACGGACAATAGTAGCCTGTGATTTAGTATCAGGTGTTTGCACAAATTCGTCTGCGGGGTCTTGTTTACCAGGAAAAAAGATCGCGCCTTGAAAATCTGTACCTGCGACATTCGCCCCTTGTAAATCTACACGACTTAAATCGGCGTTCCTTAAATTAGCATTTTCTAGTTGAGCAGAATGCAATACAGCTCCCGTAAGTCGAGTTGCACTTAAATTGGCATCCTGAAGATTTGCATGGTCTAAATAGGATTCTGATAGATCTGCTCCTTGCCAATCGGTTTTAACTAAATTAGCATAGGATAATTGTGCTCCAATAGCTGACGCACGACCTAAATGGGCTGCATACAAGTCTGCTCCTACTAACTTGGCATCGCTAATATCTGCACCTGTTAGACTAGCATTTTCTAAAATTCCCTCGCGTAAATCTGCGCCTATAAGCTGAGCGCTACTAAGGTTAGCAGCCAATAAACTGATATTTGACAAATTAGCTCTATTGAGGACAGCGCGGCTCAAATCGCTATGATTCATCAAAGTCCGACTGAGATTAGCATCGGTAAAATTAGCCTCCTTCAACTGTGCTTGAGTCAGGTCAGCGACGACATCATCATAAGTATCCCAGCGTCCATCACTTCCCGGACTGCGAAAACGACTACCTTTAAAACTAGCTCGGTTTAAATTTGCGCCTTTAAAATTAACGCCTGATAAATCAGAGTTATCTAGAACTATATTAAATAGAGAGTTATTCCCAGCCGATTTTTCCCCTAACTGTGTCCGACTTAAATCAACTTGATTAATTTTACCGTTATAGACAGACAAGATTTTGTTGATGGTTTTTTGGTTGAGAACCAGTTGATTTTCCCGGAGTTGTCGCACCCTACTGTTACCTCCACCATCTATTTCAGTAGCGAGAAACTGATTCATCTGTTTCAACTCGGGAATAGCTTTCAGCCCTTCATGGACTAAAGCTTGTTGGATTATCTCTTGATTTTGGGGATTGGCTTCTTTTATGAGTAAATCTACGAGAAATTTGATTGACTGCAGATCGTTTAGACTACCAATAGCTAAAATAGTGTTGCGGCGGTCTTCATAAGATGCATTTGAGTTAGGACTAAGTTGTTGGATCAACGCCAGGAATTTTTGACTATTGATTTGTGCTGACCTACGTATATCTTCTTGGGTTTGGATATAGATTTCAGTCCCTACTAAAGTTGATAAAACAGCAATCATACTAGTAACCCCCACCACAAATAGGGTGAAATTGGGATTCCGCCTAGTGGGATTTGGTAAAGAGCCATTTTGGTCTATCGACTGGTTAATCTCATGATTACTTAAGTTATCCCCCTGTTGATTTTGTTTGGCTACAATGTTCGCATCAACAGTATAAGTACCAGCCAATACATCATGAAACGCCCGACGGCGTTTTTGGGACGGCCAACCCATACCTTCTCCCAATACCGTTAATCCCGTCAGCAACACCAATAAAATTAAGTTGGGAAAAGCAAAACTGTAACGCCAGATTAAATAAGCAATCAAAACTGGTATAGTCCACCGACCTAAGGACTCTCTTACTATCGCAGCTGTTAAACCAGCAGGTGTTCCTTGTACATTGACTACTCGGACAAAAAACCAATATTTGGGTATTGTACTACCAGTTTTACCTAGTAAATATAGTTGCCACAATGACAGTGTGATCGGGGCTAAAATGGCTGCTGTCCATAAGAAATTAGCGGGCCAAGCAACATACCTAATGCCATAATTTATCGGCAAAGCTAAAGGTCTGGCGATCGCTCTTTCTGTTAGTACCAGGACGGGATTTAAAGGTACTCGGTTAAGTTGAGTGCGATCGTTAACATACATTCCTAAGGCAAAGGGAACCAAACCACTGGTAATGACTAGTGTGATTTCCACTGTCCAAGCAGCGAACCTTCTGGTTCCCAGCGGTAATAAATTGGTTCTTTTTGTTTTTTTTGTTTGACTAGATTGATTAGTATTTCTTTTGACAGTTGGGGTCGTCATTGGGATGTCTTTGCATGTAAATTTACTTAAATTGAATGTATGTAAAATTTCTATCAACTCTTACACGAAATTTATCCAAGTAGCAATATTGGGGACATAGATGTAACAGTCAAATTTTTCTGTTGTTCTCCTACTATTTCAGGATATTTTAATCCCCAACTATACAATGAGTTAATCCCCAAGTGGATAATTTTTTCAGGTTTAGCATCAAATTAGCAACAAAAGTTAAATTGCACTAGTCTTGAGTTCAAATACTGAAATGCTCGACTGCTAACTCAAAAAACGGAAATTATGCGGAAATTATGCGGAAATTATGCAGATTATGTGGAGTTCCCTTAGCTTTAGCGCTGATTTTGTCCAGCGAACATAGCCTAGCTCAATTAGCCGAGATGATTCAGATTAATTTTCCCCAGAAAAAAGACCCAATTGTGTTAAATGGCAAATCTGGCGGGAATGTGTCTAGTAAGTGCGGTTATAGAAGCACAAAAGCAAATTATATTATGCAGATTACACAGCCCTTACCTTATTTACGGCTAACTGTTGAGAGTAAAGATAAACCAACACTTTTGGTTGATGGTCCAGGTGGTCGCTTTTGTGTACTAACAGACAATTATACAGGTGGTAGACCAGAACTTTCGGGTTATTGGCCAGCTGGCAAATATGCGATATATATAGGCGAATCATCTAAACAACAAGGGAGTTACATGCTGACAATTTCTCAACAGAAGAAATAATTAATAATCTTCTCGTGATTTTGTGGTTACATCCACTGCTTTGACATCTATTGTCCCATCCGGCGCAAAACGTTCAAATCGACCATGATGAATGATTAGTTGTTCTTGACAACTAACACATTGCAATTGGGTGTTCTCTAAACCTGCTAATCTATATCCGCAAACGGGACAATCGTTAGCCACTAGTTTACTACTCAACCACCAACGAAATCCCAAAAATGCTACCAGAGGAGCTAATAACAATAAACCCAAAATAATGACTATTGATTTAATTAACCAACCTAAACCCAAGGATGCTAATAACCAAATGACTGCTAACAATGTTAGCCAAGGACGGAGATGATCGAGATTCAATTGCGAGTTATTCCAGCTCATATTTTATTTTTTGGAGGTTCTAGCGAAGATGAGGAGTTCAGCCAGGCGTGTTTGCAAAGCCTCTTGACCAAAAATAGTCAGTACCTGCTCTCGCAACCAATGACCGTTACACCGCCTGTCATCTCCTTGAAGAATTTCTTTACAAGCTAATGCTACTGCATCTACATCTCGATGTGGTACTTGCCAACCTAGTTTACCATCTTGTAAAGGGTCAGATGAGCCGTCGTTGTCCCCAGATAAGACTGGTATACCACAAGCCATTGCTTCTAAATAAGCAATGCCAAAACCCTCTTGAGAAGGCATGACATAGGCATCAGATAGACAATAATGCGCTGGTAGCTCTTCTGTGGGGACAAATCCAGCAAAGATAACGCGATCGCTTACCCCGTTGGCATCTGCTAACTGAGCTAATCGCGGTTGGTCGTCACCACGACCAATGACTAAATACTTTACCTCTGGGAAAACGGAAATAATTTTTGGTAAAGCTCTAATTGTCACATCTACTCCCTTATAGATATCTCCTGACCATAGCCTGGCTACTGTAGTTAATACCTTGGCGTTAACTAAGTCATATTTCTGGACTAATGCGGATGATTTGGCTCTAGGCGTAAATTTATTGCCATCGATAGCACAAGGTAAAATCCGTACCTTATTAGGGTCAATATTATTAGCTACACAGGCTTGGTCTCGACTATAACGACTGATTGTCCAAATAGTAGTCGCACCAGCTAGAGCCTGACGTTTAAAAAATTCCAGTGGTTCCCAGACTTCTTTCCCATAAGTCATCACAGTATAAGGAATCCCACAGATAAAGCATAAGCTTTGAATCAAGACCGCCAAATTGATATGACCACAAAAGACATGTTGGGGACGTTTAGATATGAGACAACTAAATAAAGCTAGTGAAAATTTACATCCAGCTATCAAGGGATATTTTCCGTAAAAATGATGGAATTTTAAATTCTTTGTCGCCAGTAGCTCCCGCTCATAAAAACTATCCCTTAACAAAAAAACTTCCGCTTGATAAGTTGGTTCTAATTGTGTATAGGCGGATAAAATGTCTTTAACATAAGATTGAATACCACCTTCTTGGCGGAAAATCTCTAAGAAGACAAATACATGGTTTACTTGCTGATCTGACTTCCCAACCGCATCTCTCTTTTCTCTCACTTGAATTAATTAGGATTATCTATAATTATTGGGATAGTAAACTGAGCAAATTAAGTTAATATTGCGTTTCTAGATAATATTGGACAATCAGCAAACAATTCCTATTGTCACCAGTGCGTTCATAGGCAACACGATCCACTAAGCGTCTAAGTAGAAACCACCCATACCCACCGACTTGTAAAGTACCTGGAGCTGGTTCGGATAGAGCATCTGGATCAAAAGGTTTACCATAATCCCAAATTCTAATTTCCAAGCGGTTCATCCATAGAGTTAGTTCAATTTCAACGATTGTTTCTGGGGGTAAATCACGATGAGCATGTTTTACTGCGTTTGTAAAACCTTCTGCTAGCGCTAAGTTCAGGCGATACAGTTGACTTTCTGACCAGTCAAGTTGAGCTAAATACTTTAAACAGAATTGCTCAAACCACTTTTGAACTGGGTTGAGAAGACTGAGGTAGCTCTTCACCGTGAGACGGTCTTGCTGCATAATGCTAAGCATTGACCTTGACTTGAATTTCAATAAGTTAAAAATTAATTATCTCTTACTTTTGGACAAATGGAGTGGAGCCTTGGCCAGGCTCCACTCCCGATTTCCCTACTAGAATAATCCCAAAGTTAAGGACTCATCTAAAGGAAATGTAGCGCCTATTCCTAGCCATATAGTTACAAGAGTACCGAACAAAAATACTATTGTTGCTACTGGGCGGCGAAATGGGTTTTGGAACTTATTCACATTCTCGATAAAGGGAACGAGAATTAGACCCAAAGGTACAGCAGCCATCGCTAACACACCTAACAATTTGTTGGGTAGTGACCGGAGAATTTGGAAGACTGGATATAAATACCACTCTGGCAAAATTTCCAACGGAGTCGCAAAAGGATTCGCTGGTTCGCTGGTCATGGCTGGATCTAGTACTGCTAGAGCCACAACACAGGCAAATGAACCCATGATCACTACTGGAAATATATACAACAAATCATTCGGCCAAGCAGGTTCACCATAATAGTTATGTCCCATGCCTTGAGCTAGTTTAGCTCTCAATTGCGGATCGCTCAGATCCGGTTTTTTTTGCGTTCCCATGTTAAATCTGTTCTCCTGTTAATTACAAAGGACCGGAAATACCTTGTTTACGGATCATCAAAAAGTGGAACAACATGAAGACCGCAATTAACCAAGGCAGGACAAAAGTGTGCGCGCTGTAATAGCGAGTTAATGTTGCTTGACCAACACTAGAACCACCCCGGAGTAAGTCGGAAATCAACACGCCAACTACGGGGATTGCTTCTGGTACACCACTCACAATTTTTACAGCCCAGTAACCAACTTGGTCCCAAGGTAGGGAGTAACCAGTTACACCGAATGAAACTGTGATCACCGCTAGAATCACTCCACTTACCCATGTCAGCTCACGGGGCTTTTTGAATCCACCAGTTAGGTAAACTCGGAATGTATGCAAAATCATCATTAGTACCATCATACTGGCGGACCAACGATGAATGGAACGGATCAGCCAACCAAAACTAACCTCATTCATAATATACTGTACAGAAGTATAAGCCTCTGCTACTGTTGGTCTGTAGTAGAAGGTCATAGCGAATCCAGTCGCAAACTGGATCAGAAAGCAAGTCAGTGTGATACCACCTAAACAGTAAAAAATGTTGACGTGGGGAGGGACATATTTGCTCGTAATATCCTCGGCGATCGCTTCCATTTCTAAGCGCTCTTCAAACCAGTCATAAACGTTGGCCATAGAATCTTCAGTTCCTAAAAATCATGATGCAGACGATAAATCTCCCAAAATTACCAAAATTAAATTTGGGATTTTCACAAAGGTTTGCTCTCACAAAGAGAGTAACAATGAATATTTAATGTATTGCAGTTTATCAGCGCAAGGTACAACCATGTTTAGCGACTAAGGAGAACTTTACTCCGGCATTACAGATGGACTAACTTGTAGCTAGACAATTTGATCAGAGTAATGCAACTCTATCTATAGAGAAAGTAACATAATCGAGAGAGACATTTCATCAAAAACGTGACAACAAGTCAGTTAGTGAAAATTTTGGCAATGGTGGAGTAGCAAATGGGGTTCATCAATCAACGGGTTTGGCGACTAGGATTTTCCTGGCTATTGGCTTTTTGTTTAGTTTTAACCGGATTCACCCAGCCAGTATTGGCTTTAACATCAGAGCAGAAGTTGGTTGCCGATGTTTGGCGCATTGTTAATCGCTCTTATGTAGATCATACTTTCAATCATCAAAATTGGGCAGCGGTACGACAAAAAGCCCTCAAATACTCTTTCCCTAATCGTGAAGCTGCTTATACAGCAATCGCCAAAATGCTCAAGAGCCTGGATGACCCATTCACTCGGTTCTTGGTTCCAGAGCAATATCGTAGTTTACAAGTGAGTACCCACGGGGAACTTTTTGGTGTGGGGTTACAAATTGGCTTTGATGAACAAACTCATCAACTAAAAGTCATTTCTCCTATAGCTGATTCTCCAGCCGAGAAAGCTGGACTGAGAGTAGGCGATCGCATTCTCAAAATAGCAGGTTTATCTACAGAAAATCTCACATTGGATCAAGCTGCTGCGAAAATGCGCGGGAAAATAGGTAGTCCGGTAACTCTGTTAATTGCTAGAGATGGTGAGACTGAACCCGAGGAAGTGACGATCGTGCGCGGTCGGATTAGCCTGAATCCTGTGGTAGCACAACTGCAAATTTCACCCCAAGGCCTACCTATTGGTTACATTCAACTGACTCAATTTAATGCTAACGCCGCTGCTGAGTTAGCCCATGCTATTTCTAGTTTAGAAAAAAAAGGGGCAACTGGGTACATTTTGGATTTACGCAATAATCCTGGAGGCTTATTGCAAGCGGGTATTGAAGTAGCTAGGCTCTGGTTAGACCCAGGTATGACTATAGTGTATACAGTCAATCGTCAAGGGATCAAGGAAAGTTTTACTAGCTTTGGGTCAGCCATAACGCAAGCACCCTTAGTAGTTTTGGTCAATCAAGGTACAGCTAGTGCTAGCGAAATTTTGGCTGGTGCGCTACAAGATAATGGTCGAGCCCAATTAGTGGGGGAAAGAACTTTTGGTAAAGGCTTAATCCAGTCTTTATTTGGGTTATCTGATGGTTCTGGTGTAGCAGTAACAATCGCTAAATATGAAACTCCCGCCCATAGAAATATTCACAAATTAGGTATCAAGCCAGACAAAATAGTCCACCAGTCGCCCATCACCCATCAGGAAATGGCAACAGCAGCAGATAGTCAATATCAAGCAGCAATGCTGATATTGGCGCAAAATGCTGGAGTAACTACTCCCCCATTGCCCAAAAATCTTATTCCCAATTCTGGCTCGGATCTAGTAAGCTTAAAAAGTCTGGGTGTTGATCAGCCTGTTCTATAAACGCAATTTGTAGAGGGGGAGTAGCTGTTTGTGTTGTCAGTTTGGCAAAGATAACATCTTGTGGTGGGTTGGTCATATGTTTTCGTCAAAAATAGTGAAGATAAAATGACATTTTGGTTTCTCCTCTTACTGGGGCTAGCTACTTATCTCATAGTGCAACGCAGCGTTACCCACATCACCCGAACGCCAGTATGGTTGTTGTGGTTAGTATTAATGACACCGGCATTTATCTTGAGTGTTTGGACGCTGAAGTATGGGGTCAAGCAACCTCCTCCCACAATACTGATTATCTGGCCGTTAATTATTTGTTTATCTTTATATTGGCTGTTGTTTCATTGGGGACGCCGTACCTTAGTCAATGGACAGCAGCCACAAGCCATTAATCCCCCTATAACTGAGAATCCCCCACCTGCGTTAGAACCAGTGCGTCCGATTCAGCAGACGGAAGAAACCCAACTGCGTAACTGCTTCCCTTGGTCTGTATATTACATCCAAAATATTGAATATCGACCACAAGCTGTAATTTGTCGGGGACAACTCCGCACTACATCTAGTAGCGCTTACCAGCAAATTAAACAGAATATTGAAGCACAATTCGGCGATCGCTTCATCCTCAGATTTCAAGAAGGAATGAATCATCAACCTTTCTTTATCTTGGTTCCTAACACCCAATTAGTTAAGCAAAGTAATCCTCGATCAGCGGAAAAATTAACTCGCCCAGTCTTAGCAATATTATTACTGATAGCTACTTTATTCACTACTACCTTAACGGGGATAAAAATTGCTGGCGTTGATATCAAAAATCTAGACTCAGATTTTACACTAGTTTGGCAAGGATTACCCTATTCATTAGCGCTAATCAGCATTTTAGGTATTCATGAACTGGGTCATTATTTAACAGCTAGGTTTTATCAAATTCGCGCCACACTACCTTACTTTATCCCCATACCATTTTTCTTGGGGACGTTTGGCGCGTTTATCCAATTACGCAGTCCTATCCCCCATCGCAAAGCTTTATTTGATGTCAGTATAGCAGGACCAATTGCCGGGTTTATTGTCACTCTACCAGTGCTCTTATGGGGATTAGCTCATTCCGAAGTCATTCCCGTGGCGCAAGATACAACCACAGGACTACTCAATCCCAGAGCACTTGACCCTAAATATTCTTTCTTACTAGCTTTACTTTCTAAGTTAGTCCTAGGGAGTAAACTTACCTTAACATCAGCAATCGACCTACATCCATTAGCGATCGCTGGATTTTTGGGACTAATGGTAACAGCACTCAACTTGATCCCTGTAGGTCAATTAGATGGTGGTCATATTGTACATGCGATGTTTGGACAACGCAACGCCATATTTATTGGTCAGATTGCTTGTTTTTTGTTACTATTACTTTCCCTGACCAAGTGGGAATTGTGGTTTTGGACAATTATAGTTTTCTTTATGCCATTAATAGATGAACCAGCCCTAAACGATGTCACAGACTTAGATAGTTGGCGGGATTTTCTGGGGTTACTAGCTATGGCGTTATTGGTGTTGATTGTGATTCCCTTCCCGCTGTTATTTGCTCGTTGGTTGCATATTTAGTAGAGCTTAATAGAGCGTATATCTTGTTATACGCCCTAAAAAGAGAAAGCGACTTGATATTAACTAGCAACTGAGTTAGCAGTTTCAGCCACTTCAGCATTGACAGGAAATCCACCAGTACGAATTTCAGAAGTGAAAGAAGCCATACTAAAACCGCCAAAACGTTTGAGAACGCTTACCCTCATGCGTAAGTTTGGACTGGCAAACCATAGTCTTTCTTCAGACCACATGGTTTCATATTCAGTAATCAAAGTCAGAGCATCGTCACTACCCATTTTATAACTACCAGCAACTGGAGCTTTTTCCGCATACCCCATTTCTCTGAGTAACTTACCCATATTTGGCTGACCAGGGTCGGGAACTGTAACCAAAACAGTAGAACCAGTATGTTTTTCTTCATCCCATTCCATTGTCCCGTTCCAGGTAACTCTAGCTCCACAAGAGGCTAATTGGGGGGCGATTTCATACTGTTGACAAAGTTGGATCACTTCTGGATGGTCTGCTGACAACATCTCAATCACAATTTCCGATTTACCATCTTCCGCTTGTTTAAAAGCCAAATGATGGCTAGTCCGATGGGAAAACCATTTACCAGCACTCAACTCAAAAAATTCCTCAATGTTCATTTTCACTTTAGCTTTCTAATCTGGCTAAAGAAATTTTAGCAGCTTCAGCGACATGGGGATGACTATCTTTGACGAGATAGCGCAAGGCTGAAGTGCTTTTAGGATGAGGTAGATTACCTAAAGCTTCTGCTAAACGCTGGCGGATTAACCAATCATCGGATTGAGCAAAATTGAGAATATGTTCAACCGCCGGAATAGCTTTGATTTCTCCCAACGCAGAAATGGCTGCTTGTTGGATAATATTTTCTTCACTATCAAGTGCTTGGATTAAAATATCATAAGCGCGGGGGTCTTTGATATTACCTAAGGCTACAGCAGCGCTAAAACGTACCAGCCAATCAGTATCTTCATAAAATGCTCGTGATAATGCTTCTAAAGCCCTAACGTCGCCCAAGTATCCCAAAGCACCAGCAGCATCTGCTCTAATACCATAATCTGGGTCATCCGTCAAAAATTTTATCAGGATCGGATAGCAATCTGGAGTTTGCTTGATACCTAAAGCAAAGATAGCCATTGACCGTAGCTGTAGAGATTCATCGTACAATACCTTTTTAATTAAAGGTACAGCATCAACAGCTGGGATATGACGCAAGTTAGCTAGAGCTACCATGCGATCACGTAAGTTAGGACTTTCTAGCTGAGCAGAAAGCTCATCTAAACTCAAAATAGCCATTTACTTTATGAGAGGTTTGTTAAGGTATCTTTACTTTAACGTCAAATCCTCTCAAGATAGAAACTGGATTAATCGTGGCTTCTAATATGATTAACTTGGCTCTGATGTATGTATCCGGTTCCTTTTGAACCACATGCGTTTGTCGCATACCAATCATTACCTCCCACTTTATCATTCCAGATAGATATTCTGCGTTTGGTAGTGATTTTACAAAGAATTTGACCATTAGGTGTGACTCTTACATTTGAAGGTGGATCAAATACAAGTCCGTCACTAGCTGGGTCTAATTGTTTTGCTAGAGCACTATAAATTGGAGCAGATGCAAAAAGTACAAAGCCCGCTAGAAATAACATTACGCTTTGTCTCAGATTGATTTTGAGGCTCATACAATATTCCTTTTTATGTAAATTTGCTTAGTTAATTGATGCTAGACTTTAAATGTATTACCATGATATTTAACTCAGTCCCACCTTTAACCAGCTAAAAATATGGTCTACAGTCAAACTTAGCTCCTGACAAAATTCTGGTACTGGTAAAATGGTCTGGTCGGTTTCCTCAAACGATAAAGGCTGTTGTCCAGCAGGATAAGCAATAACAAAACGTTCCTCAGGGTCAATCAACCAACCTATTTGAGTTCCATGGTTAAGCGCATGTAAGATTTTCTTTGTCACTTTGGTATGACTTTGTTCTGGGGAAAGAATTTCAATAATCCAGTCTGGTGCTAAGGTGAATTTATTAGCAATATCACCATTTTTATCTATAGGAAGCTTTGACCAAGAAAAAACAGCAACATCGGGAACTATGGAACGTCCTGAAAAAGTACAGCGTAATTCTGGTAGAGCAAGACCCATTTTTTGGACTTTGATCGCAGCATTAATTACAGGACAGAGTTCTCCTTGAATAACACTATGTTGTCCTTGAGGTATGGGTTTTTGTATTAGTTGACCGTCGATATACTCGGAATATGGCTTAGTTTCTGGTAGTGTGAGAAACTCTTCTAAGGTCAGTACTTTATTTGGTGTTTGTACCATATAACTTCCACTCCTGTTCCCTGTTCCCTGTTCCCTGTTCCCTGTTCCCTTCTCTAAATGATAACAAATTTTCTTCCTCCACCTGTACAGCAAATTAACAGCGCGATCGCCCTCCAAGCTGATGTAGAAATTTACGTACTCCGACTAGATTTAATCCATCCCTGGATTAATGGCAATAAATGGTTTAAATTGAAGTACAATATTCTTACAGCAAAGGAACAAAAATTCACCAGCTTACTCACTTTTGGAGGTGCTTATTCTAACCATATTTACGCCACCGCTGCTGCTGGTAATTTATTCGGATTAGAGACTATTGGTGTAATTCGTGGTGAAGAGAGATTACCCCTAAATCCTACGCTAGATTTTGCAGTTTCCCAAGGAATGCAACTTGTTTATTTAGACAGACAAACCTATCGTCAACGAGAAACGGTGGAACTACATCAACAGCTTAAACAGCAATTTGGTGAAGTGTTTATTATTCCTGAAGGTGGATGTAATCTAGATGGGGTGAAGGGTTGTACAGAGATAATTACAGAAGTGTCAGGAATGAAAGATTTTCATACAATATGCGTTGCTTGTGGTACAGCTAGTACATTAGTTGGTATGGCTCTGTCTTTACATCAACAACAAAAAAATAAAAAAAATAAAAAAATTATCGGTTTTCCTGTATTGAAAGGTGGTGAATTTCTCGCAGGTCAGGTCAAAAGTCTGAGTGAAAAATATCTAGTCGCAAATATAGATACATCGGTTAATTTTCTCGCACCTTGGGAATTAGTCTGTGATTATCATTTCGGCGGATATGGCAAAATTAAGGCTGAATTAAGCCAGTTTTGTCAGAAATTTGCCGATCAACATGGTGTACCTTTAGATTATATATACACAGGAAAAATGTTTTATGGGGTGATGGATTTACTCCAAAAAGGCTTTTTTCCGCCAGGCGATCGCCTACTCCTAGTCCATACTGGTGGATTACAAGGGAATTTCAATCACAAACTCAGTTCCTTGACCAATACTGGAGATACAGAATAAGTTACCCCCGTGTTTTTCCTCGATAATTTCCTGTGAAATAGACAATCCTAATCCAGTTCCCTTATCAACTCCTTTGGTCGTAAAGAGAGGTTCAAATAGATGTTCTCTCACTGATTCACTCATTCCTAACCCATTGTCAGCAATGCGGATAGTCACGTAATTGTGTTTATAGGAAACTTCTGTCGTAATTTTAATTTCCAAGGAACGTTTTTCCTGCTCCCAAAACTCTTCTAGCGCGTCAATGGCGTTAGCAAGGATATTCATGAACACTTGTTGGATCGGACCTGGATAACAGGGAACACAAGGTATATTACTATAGTTTTTCACTACCTTAATCGCGGGGCGATCACCTTGATCTATGAGTCGATGCTTCAATAATAATAGATTTGTTTCTAAAGCCTCATGTATATCTATACGTACTTGGATATCCGCATCAGAACGGGTGTAATTACGCAATAGTGATGAAATATCTTTAATCCGTTCAGTTCCCAATTCCATAGAATTTAGCAACTTGCTAAAATCGGATAAGACAAATTCCAAATCCATTTCAGCAATTTTTTGTTGAATTATGGAAGTAGGCTGTGAATACTCTTGTTGATAAAGCACCAGCAAATCTTTGATGTCAGATAAATACTCTTGAGCAGGTTTAATATTACTAACTATAAAGCTGATGGGATTATTCAGTTCGTGGGCTACTCCCGCTACTATTTCTCCTAACGCAGATAATTTTTCTTGCTGAACTAACATAGTCTGTTTTTGCTGCAGAGCAGCAGTTTGTTCGATCACTCTCTGCTCAAGCGCATCCCGTAACTGCTTCAGTTCCCAGTGGATTTTAACTCTAGCTAATACTTCTTCTTGCTCAAAGGGTTTGGTGATATAGTCTACAGCTCCCAAGGACAATCCTTGCATCTTACTACTAGCATCCGCTAAAGCTGTCATGAAAATAATCGGAATATTTTGTGTCTCAGGATTAGCTTTGAGCCGGCGACAAGTTTCAAATCCGCTAATCCCTGGCATTTGTATATCTAAGAGAATTAGTACTGGAGGAATGCGTTCTACCTGAGCGATCGCATCTTCACCTGTTACCGCAACTCTGACTTTATAGTTAGACCTTTTCAATGCTTGAGATAAAACAGATAAATTGGTGGGGTTATCATCAACAATTAAAATAAAACTGTTAGATTCGCCAGACATCTAATAAAACTCCTGCAACTCAATAACTTTATGATTAATCTTTGATTAAGAGGGATTATATGGATTATATTGAACTTAAACCACAGACTAGGTTTAAGTCGCGACTCAGATAATGAACATCCCTCTTAGAGGATAGATTATTAAGAAATTGCCTGAGTAACAAAAAATACCTGTAATCGTCTAAGTTTTGATTAATGTAGTAAAATTATACTGTATCATCATATTGAACCATTAAATTTCTGTTTTAGTTGAGGTACTGTTGAATAAAAGCTTTAAGCTTCTTGACTTCAAAACTATCAGCTAAATTAATCAGCTCTTGAGAGAAAGCCATTTGCGTAGGGTCGGATGCGGAAATTTCCTGGGCGATTTCTGCAATGCTATCTAAATCACCTATTTCCACAAGTTCAGTTAATTTATCTAGTATGTCTATTGGTGGTGGTTTTATCTGTCTTGTGAGATTAACCAAATTTTCTTCTTCGTTGACTTCATCGTTAGGTAACGCATCATAAACCCATATTAATTGCAAATGGTGCTGAATCAATTCTAGCAATTTCTCTGCTCGGATGGGTTTGGCTAAAAAATCATTTCCACCTGCTGCTAAACTATTCCGTTGGTCAATATCGAAGACACTAGCAGAAGAAACTAGAATAATTGTGGCTTGAAACTGTTCATAAGCGCGCAATTGATAGATAAATTCAAATCCATCCATCACGGGCATAACTAAGTCGGTAACAATTAAATCTGGTATGTTAGCTAAAGCTTGCTCAATCCCTTCTTGTCCATTTTTGGCTTCTATTAACTCAAATCCAATTGGCTCTAATAAGTTCACCAATATGGAGCGGTTTTCCCATCTGTCATCTACAACTAAAATCCGTCGCTTCTTACCCTGATAGCCAATAATCAGTTGTGACTGGATGGTTTTAGATACATCAGGTGAATCTTCGGTTGCTGGTAATTCGACATCAAACTGAAAAGTACTCCCGTGCCCTACCTGACTTTCTACCAAAATTTGACTTTGCATGAGAGAAACTATTTTTTGACTAATAGCTAATCCTAATCCAGTCCCCTCCGTTTGCTTTTTGGCGTCGCCCACTTGTTCAAAGGGGATAAAAATTTTATTTATTTGTGCTGCAGTCATTCCTACACCAGTATCCACGACGAGGAAGCGAATTTTGTACAGAGTGCCTTTTGCTTGAGTTTTTTCACAGCTAATTACTTCTGCTTTCAACTTGACACTACCACGTTCAGTGAATTTAATCGCATTAGTTAACAAATTAATTAAGACTTGACGTAATCTTTTCTCATCCCCATATACACTTGAAGGCAAATTTTGATCGGCTTGAAACTCAAAATCAATTGCTTTTTCGCTAGCGCGCAGCTGACAAATTTCTGCGACTCCTTGTAAGAAAGAGCGGAGATAAAACTTCGCCGGGACTAGTTCTAGTTTACGGGCTTCGATTTTGGCGATATCTAATACATCATTAATTAGGGTAAGTAGGTGAGAGCCACACTGATAAATAACTTCCACACCCTTACGCCCTTTTGGCGTTAAAGGTTCCCCTCGTTGGAGGATTTGCGCATAACCTAGAATTCCATTCAGTGGTGTACGTAGTTCATGGCTCATATTTGCGAGAAATTCGCTTTTAGCAATATTTGCACTATCAGCTATTTCCTTAGCTTGTTTAAGTTCAGCAGTACGATCTTCAACTCGCTGCTCTAAAGCAATATTTGTATTGGCTAAAGCTGTAAAAGAATCTCGCAGTTGATTTGACATGCGATTGAAGGATTCCGCTAAGGAATTTAACTCTCTATTGCCAAAAATTTCTATTTTTTGATCTAGCTGACCTGCGGCGATCGCTTCCGAGGAGCGACTCAGTTGTAATAGAGGTTGACTGATCCATCGGGAAGTAAACCAGCCCAATAACGATGCTACGCATAAGGTGGAGAAGCACAGAAAAGCAGTAGTGTGAGTACTAGCATTGATTTTTCCCATGAATTCAGATTCCGGGACAACTACTATAACTAACCAATTAATCCCCAGCTGATTTTTGATTGGTAATACTTGTACAAACTGCTTTTGACCATTAAGGAAAAAATCGCCTTGCTGACTCTGATTAATTTCGCCAAAATTCCCATATTTGTTCAGCAGGAATGCTGCTGTGGAACGGAGGAGCAAATTATTACTTTTTACAGATTGAATTCTCTGTGTTTTGCCATTCTGAATCGTGAATGGCTGCTGGATAGCTGAACCAGCAATCAAATCTCCTGTATTTTCAATGATAAATATTTGTCCAGTATGACCTATGCGTAAATCTTGAATAAAATTTGTTACCGCACTCAGGTCAAGGATAAAACTAGAAACTGCTTGTAGTTTATCTGCCTGATCGTAAATAGGGATGGATAAACTAATACCAAGTCTCGGTGTGAATTGGCGACGTAAACTATAATTAGCCCAAGGCTGTTTTTTGTCTTTCACATCCAACTTATACCAAGGACGATGTAAGGTATAAATAGGCGTCCAAAGTGGTCTTTTCGCCTTTACTGCTAGCTTATACCAAGGGCGGTTGCGGGGATCAAAGTTTTTTTCGATTTCTATTAATTTAATCCGTTTACCTTGTTCATCAAGTGCATATACTCGACGATCAGGAGCTGAAGTTCGATCTCTAATCTTGGACAGAACTTGACCATTTTCTAGCTTTTCGGTAAAAGCAATATTACCATCAGGTGTTCCTATTTGATAGAACCTACCTGATTCAATCTGGGCTAAAGACCATAAGTACTGTTCCATAGAGGAAATATATTTGAGATTTATGTCCCCATTTTTAATTTGAGATGCAGTCAGCTGATTGAGAATATATGCTTTTTCTAGATAATCGAGAATATCATGATTGATGCGATCGCTAGTTTCATGTCGTAATCGATCGGCTACATCATTAACTGATTGCTGTCCACTGCGGAACGATAAGTATCCAACAATACTCACAGCCCCAATAATTTGTAGTACAAATGGTACAATTAAAATTGACCTCAGCGACGCGTTATTAATAAATTTTTTAAGTAACAAAGATGATTTTGTTGTTAAGGAAACCATATTATTCAGTAGCAATATTCTCTACATCCTTGACTTAATTCTGTGATAGACACATTCTAATTACAAATATTCCTCAATTAATTCTAGCAGTGTCTCTGTCTGGAAGGAAGAGGGTAGTTGACACTCTCAGGTCTAAAGACACTGAGATTCTGCTGACAGATAGAGATTAGGGAGTACCCAAAGTCTAATTCTCGCTACGGCCGTCAAACACCGTCTACTGAGTTGATCGAGTAAAATACCCAATCTTCCCGCTACTTTTCGTAAAATATTAGCTGCTGCTTGGAGGTCAGCATTCACAATTGAACCATCTGCTGACTGATACAACCCACGTTTAATTCGTTTTCCAGATGCTTTCCACCCTTCTGGTTTGGAACCATATTCGGGTAGGGAGTCTCCATCTAAAAAACTCGCTTTGGACGTGTATGCTTCCTCTGTCACGTCAAATCTAATTCCGTGCAATTCACAAAGCTGTTTTAATCGGTCTTTAAGTTTACCCAGAGGCATTTGCACAAATTTTTGATTGTTCAAATTCCCCAGTTCAGCATTAATTTTAAATCCCTGATTCCATCCAATTACCAATGTGCCAATACCATATTTAAGGCAATGGGCTATAATCAACTTTGCAGCTTTATTGATACCGTCACGCATTTGGTGATTGCGCTTTCGGGTGGCTCGATCTAACCAAGTATCCCAATAATCTTCTGATTGACCTTCTTTACGGGTTGATACTTTCTTATTCCATAACTGATTCATCGCTTTCATTTCCCGCGCATCAATCAAAAATGAATTACCCAAAGTATCTACACAAGCTGCTAAATTATCTGTTGTTCCCAAATCAATTGACAATGCTTGATTGATATCTAGAGTATGTTGCTGCTTATCTGTCTCATAAGATATCTCCAAATAAAAAGCACCATTCTTGGGGAGGATAGTAAACTCTTTAACCTT
>Ga0116231_10000306_pt1 | contig 77676 bp, 57 predicted proteins | sample S1TSphgellanicum_2_FD_89695 | JGI IMG/M metagenome (GOLD analysis project Ga0116231, IMG submission 89695) | Host-associated microbial communities from peat moss isolated from Minnesota, USA - S1T2_Fd - Sphagnum magellanicum MG | ecosystem: Host-associated > Plants > Peat moss > Unclassified... | reverse complement strand
CGCCAGTTGTGTAAGCATTTTTGGCTCAACCAGGGTAGGTGGATGATAGGCTTGAAATCAAACCCTGGACAGCGTTCCGAGATCAAGAACCAATGCTTCATCAACAATACTAGGAAGCGCGTCCTCGCGAAGAATTCCAAGAACACTAGTTGAAGCTTTTCTCTTAACAGCATCATATGTCGCTAGTAACGTTAGTTTTCCATTTCATGTTCAAGAAACAATACGGGCATATAAGGAAACCAAAATCGAGTTTTTATCCTGGAACAGGAGTGTTACAAACTACACGAAAGGGGCGCACAAATCAGAGACAGTATGTATCAAAGTGAAACAAACCTTGAATTTGAGCCCACACGCCTGGGGCACTGGAGAGAGTGCACACTAGAGCTTCCAGCACTGCAATCAACAACGTCAGCATCGCCTTCCAGATTCTCTTTGGTTTTTCCATGGATCCAGACGTCAAATGACAGATGATCTGGACCTCGTCACTGCACACTGCACCAGTCAACGTAAAACCTGCTAATTGCAAACGAAGCTTTTGTTGTGAGCTCAGTAATTTGTATCCCTCTCGTGAAGAAGCCTCGCAACTCTCAGACACAATCTGTCAGTTTGTAACTGCGGCCAGGCCTTTCGTTTCTTTGCTCTACAGCTGCCAACTTCCAAGTGCTGATAAGGCCAAGTTTGGACCACAAGAATTGATGGACTCGGTACCCGTAATTGCAGGTCGCCCCTACTACCGACGGTATGAAGAAAAAAGTAAGGGAGAGAAAAGAAGGCAAAACAAAGATTCCTCTGTGGTTGAGTTTTTAAACCAAGGGAGAAAAGAATAATCTTCTTAAGGTCAGTTCACACTTGGTGTTAGGGCCTCTAGTGTTCAGTCCCTTAAACACCATACTAGTCATTTAAGACTTAAACTTACTTAGAGTGAAGATTTTATAATTAAACTAACATTCACTTTCACCATTAACATTAAGTTATCGGCCATTTAACATGGAGTGCCACCTAGGATGCCACCGAGATTTTCATTTAACATAGATTTAACATCAAGTGTGAATGCACCATTATACAAATATACCTTGATGGTTGCAAATAAGTACCCAATGCTTTTAGGCCTGCTTTACACTAGGAGTCAGGGCCAAAAAGACTTGGGATCAACTTTGAGCATTTTTGGGTTGCAAATAAGTACCCAATATTTTTAGGTCTGCTTTACACTAGGAGTCAGGGCCAAAAAGACTTGGGACCAACTTTGAGCATTTTTGGGTTGCAAATCGGCCCCAAGTTACTAATAAATGCTAGAACATTGATGTCACATTATTAGTAAATGCTGGAACATTGGCCTCAAGGCTTGCAGATCGGCCTCCCAAATTTGATGGTATGCTTTTTTTCAGCCTTGGGGCCAATACAAGACCACAATGTTCAGCATTTATTAGTAAGTTGGGGCAGATTGAAGAGCTTCTTTTCTATATCAGCGTTGATCCCGATGTCAAGCACCGGGGGCTGATCTCAACTTTTGCACCAATAGGAATGCTGGATTTGGGTTGAACAATTGCCCTAAGTCCTAGTGTAAAGTGAGCCTGATGGTCATGCCACACTTGGAGGTAAGTCAGAATTAGAGGCGCTAAAGTTATTGTTGCCGCCAGACATAGAGAGGGTACGTACCTCTAAAGCCTACATGATTCTTACATGGATGCTGATGTGAAAGGGGACGTGAGTCAGAGTTAGCTAACTCCCTTCTTACCTCCAAATCTACAAAATTGGAAGACTTTTTCAAAAAATGCCAAAGGTGGCTATCTCCAGTAAAAAACCTCAGATAACTCCAGTGGATATTGTGTTTAGATTCATTATACAGTATAATAGCTTAAGGGATTTTGGCCCCTAGGTAATAGGTTTATTTTTATATGAGGATTTTTGAATGATGATATTTTGGCTTGTGTTAAAACGTGAGATTAGTTATAGAGTTATAATATCTTGAAGGACTTTGGTTTCTTTTAGAGGATTTTGTGAAGATTATATTTTTGCATGGTGGATTATTTGAGTTTTGATAATTCTTCTTTTTCCTTAGGATACTTTTTAATGTAAATGGCAAGGCCACTGTGTGACACACCCCTTGTTTTCTTTGTGAACAGGGGGTACTACACAACTGTAAATAACTCAACCGATGACCTGATACAAAGTTTTTGAATTTTTAAAAACTCTTTATTTTTCTCATACTGGCTGGTTACTGTTAGAGAATTTTGAACCTATGTAAGGCCCACTTTACACTAGGAGTTAGGGCCAATGTTCAACCCAAATCCAGCATTCCTATTGGTGCAAAAGTTGAAATCAGCCCCAAGGGTGTGCGAGACGCAAAATACCCCCTAACGCGCTCTGTTGTCCAACGCTGGTTTCGCTTGTCTTTTTGCACACCTTTTTCTGCGTTGCACATTCCTGCAAGAGGAGGGGTTTTTTTTATATTTATTGCATACACAAAGTCGAAAAGGGAAAAAAAATTTAAAACCCTGCGGCAGAACAACGCAGTTCTTGGCAGGGCTGCACTGTCTGGCCTGAAACCAGCGCCGGACAGAGCTCGTTAGGGGGTCTTTAGCGTCTCGCCAAGGGCTTTACACTATGAGTCAAGGGTGACATAGAAAAGAACTTTTCAATCTGCCCCAAGTTCCTAATAAATGCTGAACATTATGGCCTTGTATTGGCTCGAAGGCTGAAAAAAGGATACCATCAAATTTGGGAGGCCGATTTGCAACCCCTGAGGCCAATGTTCCAGCATGTATTAATACCATGACATCCATGTTCTAGCATTTATTAGTAACTTGGGGCCAATTTGCAACCCCAAAATGCTCAAAGTTGGCGCCTAGATTTTTTTGCCCTGTCTCCTAGTGTAAAGCGGGCCTAATACTACAGTGGCAGTGAGGAGGAGATACACATTTTCTAATGTCTTTTGGACATGATTTTATATCTTTTGATTATCATCTTTGAGAATTTTTTATGCTTTACAACTTTGGAGGTTTACTTCATTTTTAAAAAAATTCATGGTTGATAATTAGATTTCTGAGTTTTCTTTTGGAAGAATTTTGAAAAACATTTTGAAGAGCTATTTATGAACATTTCTGATGATCTTTTGAGTTTTGCAGCTTTGATTTTGAATACAAACATTGTGATTGTAATTGATTTTAGAAATTGTTTTAAGAACCTATTACTCTAGTTTTTTTTAGAGTCCTGTCTTAAGAGGTCTAAAAAATAACAAAATAAATCAAAAAATCTTGTTAATGTTTGGTGACTAAACCGAAATCGCAATAGGTATAGTATGAGATTATAGACTAAATGTTCTTATTCATCTTTGAAAAACCATTCGCCACTGGCATAGATTACTTTTTATTACCAATTGGTTTATTTGCTCCTCTGGGTCATTCCTTCACCATCTCATAACCTATTTCAACTTGTCTAACCCTTCTTCCCCCAAAGTTAACAAAACCTGCACAACAACTACACACACCCTTTCCCTTAAAATCAAGAACATTACATAAGCATTCTAAACCTATGCACACTGCACTCCACAACCTCCCTCCCCTTTTTTTTTATTTCTTTCAAGTTTTGTGAAAATCCATTTTTCAAATCTTTTCCCCAAGTTTCAAAAAATTGTCCTCCTTTTCGAATCCCCGATCTACCTTCCCCAATATCCTATCTGCTCTCTATACCCAGTTCCCTTATTTATACACACACATCCCTTTCTTTTTCCCAAAAAACATTCCCTTGCTCCCATGTATCCTTTTACCTTGCCTATTTTTGTTTTCCTCTATAACTTTTGTAACTTTTCCATAGCCACAAAACTACTTCCACTTTGTGCCCAGGCTAGACAACAATAGGTAATTTTCCTCACCTTCTCATTATTTTACGAACTCTTTTTTTTGCTATCTACTTTAGCTCGTAAAAGCACCAAAAGGAACTCCACTACTTCATCTAATTATCAAACAAGGTTTAAAGAGTTCAGCAAAATTGCCCTAACCCTAATAGTGTGCCCAGATCTAAGTACACCCTATCATCATTTTATCCCTATCCTCTGTACACAAGATAGTTATCTATGCCTATTAAAGCCAAACACTAATTGTCCAAAAACCTTTTAAAATAAAGGCCCAAAATTGTAAGGGTGACCCTAGTACAAAATTTGGCTACCTAGTAGCTCTTAGTCCTCCCAACTAGTATATATCGGTTGTCCTACCCACCATATGATACCTTCGTATAACAAATTTTCAAAAGCTTGATGTGTAGTCTTTTCTTTTTTTTTCCAGTTGACCATGATTGACAATGTTGATCCAATGATTGCTAAAACTTAGGATAAAAACCTAGTTTCCAAGTTGTGGATGAAGATCAAGAGCTCCCCCCATTATGACACACAAGCTAAGTGAATACATTAAGTTTGATGAAATCATTCTAATTCAAGTATTGGGTTTTGTGGAAGATGAGAGGACTTTCAACAATTTGACCTACATGAAAATAAGTTACAAAATTGTCTAATAACACACCTTGTTGCATGTGTCCGCATGTTTAGGTAAAAATTTTTCAGCCTTTCTATTTTTCTAGTCTCTTCAATTTTTCATATGAAAATGTTATTCTTCATTGGAAAGATCTTAAGGTGAGATACCAGGTAGATTGATAGAATAGTTTTAGCATAGATATCTTTAACAAAACAATTGTTTTGAAATTGTGTTCTTTGGTTGACTTTTGTAATTACAAGCCATGAGCAATCATAACATATATTGATTTTTTTTTGTGATAGTCAATGTCATGTAGGCAATTTATTCGATTAGAAAGCAAGCTATGGGTGTTCTCTTGGGCGATGGGTTGAATATTTCAAAGTTGGGTTGTTTGTTGTGTGTTTTCTAATGTGGGGGTGCAGATCTTCCTTGATACATGGCAAGACCTTTGTGGTCAAGGTTTGATTCCCCCCTCCCCCGCCTCCTAGAAGCTTTGTTTTTAATTAAGTTTTGAATACTTTTGCTTAAGCATTAAGCAACCCAAATGTATGGCAAATGTGTGTATGTACATATTCTTAGTTAGATGTTGATTGCCAAAACACAGATGTTGTAAATATGTTGATCACCCAAACCTAGATGCTATAAACATGTTGATTGCCAAAAATGCCTACTTTAAAAATTTGATGATTGCCAAAATACACAGACACAAATATTCCTCATCACCTAATGACCGATTTCATTATAAAAACCATAGCCAGAAAGCAAAATAAAATAATTAACAGATGCCTAAAATTGCACCCTGGAAAATGGATGTGTTGTAAACTTTGCTCTCCCATGTAGGTTGCAATAGCCTTTCCGGCCTCAACACGTTTTTGAAAAAGAAAAACCCTGGTAACACGGCTACGCAATTGACTGCAAAATGAATTTGATCAAAGTAGTTCCTAGAGAGTGCGGTTAAGTCTTCGGCTGCCACCTACACAAACGCGTGAAACCTAGTGAGATTCCAAGCATAGTCTTAGCTTGCTAATTTGGGGCCAGTACAAGTGAAACAGAAGAAGAAAAACCCTGTAAAGGGCATCGAGTTTCCCTCATCCCAGCCGCCTCGCTAGGGACCAGTACATGTTGAGTGGACATGGCATGATGCTTGATTCATTCTTATCATTGCTCTTTACTATCACAAATAGAAAATATTCCACAAATTCAAACACACTATATATATATATCAGAAATGTCAATTGTGATGAAACCCTATTAAACTTTATAAACAGAAAGCACTCAAGCAAGGGAGAGAAAAAGAAAGAACGGACAAGGACCAAAGTCCAGGCAAGCATACTGCCCAAAAGGCAGGCCACAAGGATGTAAGGGAATCACTAAGTACTGAAACCTCCACCAGTTGCTTGAAGCATATCAACTAAAGAAAGGGAAAGTAAACCTGACTAAGTATGAAAACTTCCACAAGTTGCTTGATGCATATCAACTAAAGAAAGGAGAAGTAAATCCAACTAAGTATCAAAACCTCCATGAGTCACTTGAAGCATATCAACTAAAGAAAAGGGAGGTAAACCCAACCAAGTACCAAAACCTTCACAAGTTGCTTGAAGCATATCAACTAAAGAAAGGGGAGATAAAGCCGATAAAACTCCAAGCATAGAAAAACACTCCCCTGCTGATTGCTTCTTATCATTGCTGTTCACCATCACAAATTTGGAAAATATTCCACAAATCCAATTGTAGGGACTCAGCAGGTGGTGCTCCGTCATGGCCTCCTAGTAGAAAATCTATTTCTTGATTTTTAAGCAACTAAAACCCTGGATGAGATCCTCTCTCTAGTATCCTTGGTATTTTCTCTGGCAAAATTTAGCCAGTTCTTTTTTTTCAAAATGGTTAAAAATTTGTGTTTTTCTGGTTTTCTAGTTACCAAATTTTCTTTGAAAATTTTCCAGATTTCTCTAGTAGGTTTTAGCATGTAGCAAAAATGTGAAAGATGCCTCAACATTTTTTCTTTCAAATCCTATTTATAACAAAAAAAATTGGCTAAACTGTCTTATGGATGATGGCCACTTCAGCTACATCACAAAAATGAAGAAAACAAAAAATCTGAATACCTCTAGATAAACCCCTTAGAATGTTACTGAAGTATTTTAAAACCTTGTTAAATGACATAGTATAGTATGACTCATATTAATTTGTTGTGGGGCCTGGGAACCCCAAAAGGTTTTTTTTTCGCCCTTTTGTGATGGGACCCTAAAAGTTTAATTTTTTTCCTTTTGTTGGCCCATCCCAAATTAATTTAATGAAGGTTCGGGCAGTCCCAAAATAGGTATATTGTAGCCTCTTCCTTTTAGGGCTAATACTTAGGTTAAAGGAGTAGCACCAGATTATTATTTTTCCAAATTTTCGATATTGCTAAGGTGACAATCATCCATAAGTTTATTTAACCAAGTTTGGCACTATTCAAAGTACGAAAGTAGAAAATCTTAAGCACCCTTTCATGTTGTAAGCAATTGTGACAATTTCTGGCAAATCTTTTTAATTTTTTGAAATTTTGTTGAATTTTCTTTTTAAAACAGGGAATTTGTGACAGAATATTTTTTTTCAAAATGTTTTTCACAAAATGGCAAAAATTCAACACCAAAAGATCACTAAGTAAAACTCAAGGCAAAGGACATGGGATAAAGTGAGGTGCTATTGGGAACATGTTAGGGAACACATTAAAAATTGAAGGAACATGTTGGGGGAACACATTGGGAACTTGGGAACATGTGAGAACGTGATGGGAACACAATGGGTTCAACAAAAATCCAAAAAGGGAGACAAATGTACTTCCAAAGGAAGGATTTGCCAATTCTAATTACAAACATACCCTTAGTCTTGCCAATGTAACTTTTTTTCATGCCACATGTCACCATCTCATGCGAAAGTCATAAAGAATCAAAGGTCAAATTAGAAATTAAGGTTTGAAGGCTTTGCCCATTGCTTTGGCACAAAAGGTCTTCAAAGCTAAAAGACATCATTAAACTGTCAGCACCTTAAAATGCACACATATTTTGCCTGTCAAAGCGTGGGATATATGGCTTAATATACTTAACTAACTAACCATAATTATTCATATTCATAACATATTTAGGATTGAAGATGGGCCCGAATACCAATCTGAGTATACATAAAAGGATTAGCAACTATTCTTGTGGTGACAGAGCACCAATGGTTTGGACATAGAGACTCAACTTGTTTCTTAATTTAATAAGTTACTAGTGTGGTCTGTGCAGTTGGCCCAAATGTTACCACGTCCTCAACTAATTTTTCCTTCCAAAACCTGGTTTTTTGAAATTTATTTGAATTTTCTGTAGCAGAAATCACTTAAAAATTAATATCTCCCACATTCTGAATTACCAAATAAATTCCATTAAGTCCTGCTCATCAAGATCTTTCCAAGAACACCACATTCCAATTCCTCTACAATTTTCAGCTACAATTTAATATAATTTTCAATGAAAAAATCATTCAATATTCAAGAACTTTTGCACCATAGGTCCAAATGTCATGGAACCAAGCCCATGCACCCCTCCTCATTGAGAGCTTTCAAAAGACACCAAGAACATGATCTGAAGCATCCTGGTTTAGTGAATCTCATAATTATAAAACAAACTACCTTCCTTCATAAACAGATTACAAAGCTTACTCTCTAATTAATTTCAAACTATTATGAGATTATTTGCTTGAACTAATTCGAGCATTTTCAAGGCACAATTAACTCAATCAAAAGAGACATTCAATTATGAATGAAAAGAAAACCAAGCCATTCAAGGCACATTTTAAAACTTTACACCAAAAAAAAGAGAGTGGCAATTTACTAATGGTAATCACAACTCATCAAAGACTTGTAAAGCTTTATTAAGAAACACACTGTAGATTAGGGAAATGTACAAAAAAGTTAAATAAAGAAAAAGGGAGAAGTGACAAGACATCAAGTTGGTTCAAAATAGCTCTCCATGTCCATAATTGACCACATGTGGAAGGTCGGCCATATTTATATGTCAATAACCAACAACTTGCAATAGATCGATTATGATCATGAGAGGTGTGTTTTGAAGGGGTGGAAGTCGAGAAGTAGTTAAACCTATAGTTATCACCCAACTTAAGATGGAAGATAGTTGAATCATTTGTAATGTGATCAAAACTTTTTGACGAAAAAAAATGATCAAGGTAGAAAGATGAGGACCTTCTATCCCTTTCAAGCTCCAAATGGCATTGGCATAGTCATGTAAAAACACGTCAACATGTTTGTGTAAGTAACCAAATACTTCAATTGCTAAGGGGAGGAATTGATTAGTGGGGTGTCGGTTAGGATAGCTCCTTACGCAATTACAGATAGGTCCCATGTTTTAAAGATTACCTATTTCAACATGATAATTTTTAAGCTATAAAGCCAACCACATAAAACTAGACAAATCAAATGGAAAAAAAATATGAATTATTATAAATAAGCAAGTTTTATTTCAAAAGATAACTAAACTTCAATTTTACCATAACCTTTGACATCATCATCCTCACTCTTTGGCCTTTTCACGTGGCCTTTTGATTTATAAAATTAAAACTCGTTTTAATAAATTTGGGCCATTTTTTTTTCAACCTTATGTTTGCCACATGTCACTATAAATGTTGAATGTCAATTCTTAATTTTTTATTTAGTGGAAATAAATATGGGCCATCTTTTCAATGACCTAATGTTGCCACTTGTCATGTTCAAAACAAATCAACAAAATTTTAAATTGGCATCTCAATGAAATTGAAGTATTAGGGTTTGCATGGGATAAGCAAAAATCACCATACCAACATGAATATACTTAATAAAATTGTGAAAGAAAAAAAATAATTTTTTATCAATAAAATTCATGTTTGGGATTAGGGTTAAAGTGTTGACCAATTTGGGTTTAGATGGGATGAACAAGGACTACCAGACTAACACCTTAACAATTATGAAAATTGACAATTAGAAACATCATATGACTTGGACCATAATTAATCAACAAAATCCACATTTGTGGTCTTCAATTAAACTAAAGTAATAAGGTTTGGATGGGATGAATAAAAAATTGAACCAAACCAACATAAAGATAATCATTAGAATTATAAAAAAAAAATACCAACTGTAATTTTGGATCAAATTTGATCAACAAAATTCGCATGGGGATTTGGGTTTAAATGTTGGGTTTATTTGGGTTTAGATGGGATGAACAAGGACTATTAGACCAACACCTCAACAATGATGTAAAGTGATGGTGAAAACCAATATATGTTTTAGATTAGAACTAATCAACAAAATCCACATTTGTGGTTTCAATGAAACTAGATATAAGGGTTTGGATGGGATGAGCACAAATTGGACCATACCAACATGAAGACAATCATCAAAAATTTGTTTACTCAACAACAAGATGAAATCATCACCAGAAGCATTAAGATGGGTGGTTACAAAATTGGAATAATCCCAAAATCAATATACAATTTGAATGAAATGGTCATTTTTATTAATAATAATGAAATCAAGTTCACATGTTAAAGCACCTAGCAAGGTACCTTGACATTTCCAAAAATCTAGAAACAAAAAATACAACCTTGTTCTAGATGCAAATGTTGGGAATTTTTCATGTGCCATAACTATCAAAACCCTAAACCCTTTAAACCTTATACTATTCACTTTCCAAAACCTCATTTCCATCCACCAAGAAAAATTGATCATCAAACATGGCCAAAAATCCTTCCAAACATTGCATTTCAAACTCTATGCAATTTTAAAGAAGGATCTATGGAGGCCTTTTTGAGATATCATTTTTCAATAATTGAGATTGTTGGTTTTGACAATTTCAAGTGCATTCCATGTTCTTGTGTTCCCCACAACAATAGACTATTCCTTGCTTACTTGGCAAATGTGCCAAAACATGAAAGGATCCGTTAATGGCAAGTGTGGAAAAATGTGTTCAATCACCACAAAATTTGGGGGAGGCAACAAAAAAACATTAGATGCATATGGGATTTCAGTTTGGAGACTACAATTTGAGAATTGAAGGTGTAAGTTATCAAAAGATTGGGATTGTGGGCTTGGCTCTAGCTCAAATCACTTTAAGAATTGTGTTAAAAATTTATCGGTCACCAATTGTATAGCTCGCACTTTGTGGGAAAGAATGGAGAGAGAACACACTGAAAGCAAGGACTCCCACAATGTGAGGTCATGGCATCAACAATCCCCAAAAAACATCCTCATGTTCCCACATTCATTGCATAAACACCATCAATGTTATGTTGTTTTGAAAAGAACAACCTAGGTAAATTTTGTAAACATTCACCTACCTAAAATCTCACCATATTGCAATGGTTTTGGTCCTAGACCCCTTTTCTATTTCTTTTCTAAATGTGAATTGGTTGCTTTCTCCACCCCAAACAAAAATTCCAAACTTTGGTGCAATTGATGCAAATCTCCAAGCTCTAATGCAACTTTAATGGCTCCTCCTACCTCCTCTCCAAATGCAAAATGGGTGTTGTCTTCATCTCCTCAATTAACACAAAGATGTGGTCTCTACGTTTCCATCTCCTCTCTAAACTTGAAACTTCCAAATTCGAAGTAAGATTTGTTTTCATCCAAAGCTTTTGTTATTGTTATCTCCTTTCTAAATGCAAAGCTTGCATTGTCTTTGTCTCCTCACTTAATGCACACCTAGGGTGTTGTCTCTATTTCTATTTTGTTTCTATTTTGTCTCTAAACACAAAGGCCAAGAATGCCTTTGCTACTCCTCTACACACTATCTTGGTTCTCGACCTAAACCATTACACTCAAAAGTTTGTAACTCTTTTGCCTCCCTTAACTTTTGTCATTTAAATCATCTATAAATGCAAGGAACCTAAGCTTCTTATGGTAGAAACACAAGTCAAAACTTTCACAAGCTCACATGAACTGCCTAAAAAAAGGACTTACACACCATCCATGCATAGGAGAAGTCTTCACACAATGGGTCTTCATGTGGCACAAACACAACAATTAAAAGGAAAATTGTGTTTCATCTTACATTATTTTCTTTTCTTGTGGTCTCATCTTGATTTTTTTTTTACATTGTCAGTTTCACCCAAACGCAAGGTTCTCATCCTATGTTTTACCTACTTTACGGATGAATTTAGAGTGTGCACAAATTGTGCTTGTTTCCAAGTGATAAAAACAAAAACTTTAGAAGATTTGATGTTGACCACACTGCATACCATACATGATACTGACTCCACCATCTAATCATTCCATTGAATTGATTGGGACTCCAATCTCCTAAAATGATATGGTAGATAAAACACACTGACACCGTGGGTGGGAGTAGGTTTTGCTTTCAATAAATGACAACTTATTTTTCCTCAAAATTTATTTGGTGAGAAAAGTTCAATTCTAATTAATCAACCTACCAATGTAATGTTGTGGCCCATAACATGGAATGGGAAGGTTGTTTGACGCACACTACCATTTATAATGTCAAAACAACATTACAATTAGTAAAAGGTTGGTCAGCTTCTTGTCATGACTTTCTAACCACCATTGGAGGTTCCTACTCTTGGATATATTGGATGAACCTATAAGATTTTATTTGGTGAAACTTCAAACAATAAGCAATATGAAGTTACAATTGAAAACTTCCCAACCTACACTTGCATGGATTGTATGATTATGATTTCAAATTCATTGGAAAAATGGGGTAAATAGGTGCCATGTAAACACATGTATTATGTATTGTAGCATGTCATGTTTTGTGGGTAGTTTGAAATTTTCATTCATTTCCCAACTTGGAGTTGCAATGAAGTTTGTTGCTTGTTGGTTCATTCTATAACTTCTATGTAAGTAAAAATAATAATCAAAAGTGACAACAAAATTTATAAAACAATAGTGTCCATTGTAACATTCAACATGATGTTATATGTTTCGTTCTAAGGTCAAAAATTGCACCACTTGTTATTGTTTTGATTTAGGAAGTTTTGATTTCATAAAGGATTGGATTAATGTTGATTCATAAATTTAGTTGGTATGAATCATGTTTCATTGTGTGAAAAATCACTCATCAAATTGAATGTGTTAATTCAATATTGACTAATAATGCAAAATATCATATGGGTGGATTAATTACTTCCTCTTATTCTTATCCTTAAACAAAGAGAAGAAAATATTATTTCTACAACTAGAATGTTCCATTAGTTTAAATGGAAACTTTTTGCCACATAGACAAAATATTTTTGTATACATGTCAAGAATATCTATATATCTAGTAAGATTATTTTGCTTATGTGGCCAAAATATTCAAAAAAGATTTTTTTGTGCTCACAAAAGTTGGTTTCACATGTTCACTATTCACACTCACTAGTAGTTATGTTGTAAAATAATTATGGGAATGAATTTTAATAAAAGAGTACTTGTAATGAAAAAAATATGTTACTAGTTTAATTGACTTAGAAAAGCATCCAAGTAATTGTTTAATTAATAGTGGTAAATATAATTCACTTACCATCTTCTATTTACTAAGGGGTGAAGCTATATATCTAGGTTAATTAGTCCAAGTAGAAAGTGGATAAAGGATGAATGGTTTCCTTTAATTAGGAGTTGTGAAGGAGATTGGAATAAGGTGAAAAATCTAGGAGGATAAGGAGAGCCATGTGTGGGAGGGAACTCCTTTTTGGTTCCTTAAACATCCAAATGGTTGAAAATCAGAAAAGATAATTTTCAGTGTACAAGAATGAATTCAAAAGATTATTTTGACCTAAAATCAGGAGCGACCCATTTAGGGTTGCATAGGCACTTAGGGGTTAAAAGAACTACAAATTTGCTGCTTCCATTGCCTGTTGATGCCACTGAAGTGAACAAAAAATATTAATACTAGAAACTCAGAACTTTCCACATCCTGCATACATACAACAAACCTAAGAAAACAATCAAGAGAATTGCATTTGAGAAAGAATCTGTAAAAGGAGAGTGCTCTTTCCGGCACTAGGGTTCCCCCCAACAAGAATCAGAGATCCTGAACCATCCGGTGACCATTTCAACATATTTCTAGCAAAACAAGTCTCACATGAATAGGATACAATGGTAAGCTTTACTGTTCACCTTGCTGTAATCAAGCATTCACAATTCCCAAAACCTGTTTACAGCAAGGTCAAAAGTAAAGCTTACTATTGTGAATGCTATAAACAGGTGTTGAAAGCAGAGACCAAAACACTCATTTACAATAACAAAAACACAGCACTTTCTGACAGTATAACTTTCAGCTTAGAATGACAACAACCTTGACCAGGCCTCCTCCCAAAACCCTGAAAATTCCCAACACGTCTCTCCTGGCCTGTTTCCAACAGTATGCTAGACAGTATCACTATATCTTGTCATTTAGCTGTGGCACAATTTCTTAACCAGAAAAACCTAAGGGATACTCTTTTGTTCCACATGAGTCAATCTCCACCAATTACAGCATCTTCACACACACAGGTGAGCAGGAAAGCTTGTCTGTTCATGAAGCACCCAAAACTTTGTACTACTCAAACCTTTGCTGTTCACTCCACTCATGACAATTAGACAGAGGACAATCTGATTGTGGTGCTCCGCTCTAGCATTTGATGCCTCCCCTCATTCATGCAGTGGAGCTATGTCCGCAGTGAGTGTGTTTCACTGTACAGACAACTGGCAATGGCTACTACTGCCAGATTATTTGATTCAAGAGAGGCTATCTAGCATTTACCAGGATGTGCTGATACTGTTGGTCTCTCCTCTAGTGTCTCTTTCTGCAGCAGATAAAACAATGTTGAATCACAATCAAAAGAATTTGCAAGAAATAGGAACATAAACTTTCAAAGTAGTAAAACAAGAGGTCTCTTCACAATAGATTGCAACAGCAAGAAAGAAAGTAAAAGAGAGCTGAATATTTGCACAAATCTTGTGTATCAAGGTTTAGAGAAGAGTTTATGACAGGTTTGCATTAGGTGAAACCATACTGTCCTACTTCAACCAGAGTTCCTTCATAAAACAGCCCATGCAAGACTATCAGATTCTCATAAGGGAGTGTGAATCCAGAATCAATATTACAGATTGGTGTTGCAGAATAATAGTTGAAGCTCGCAACAGCTGATTGACCACACAGTTGGCAACTCCCATCAATGGAAGAAAACCTGTATACCACCAAGCAAACACATCAACAACAACAAAGAACCAATGTGAGCAGGGGAAAAAACATGAACACCAAAGAAAACATAGAAAGAGACCAAAGAAAAGTTCAATATGCAAAGCACAAAAACTACTGTCACACCTATTCTTATGCATGCACAAGACATCTTCCCTCTGATGTTCCTTCAAGCAAAGGAAGCAAGAAAGTGCAGATATTTCTTCTTATGACTTTTTCCAAGCATTATCAGCAGTCTCCTTGAAGACCCTCCATAATAGAGATAGAACATTACGTGAATGGCATACAGCAAGCAGGTGCTGGAAACCAGAGCCTTAAGAGGACTGCCTGCACAGTAGTGGTTTTGGAAAGGGCACACTTTCTTCACCTACGGACAATTTAAGCTGCAGTCTGCATGGCAGTGCAACACTCAGAACTAAAATTTTGGAAGACCAAAGATGATGCATGATGCTCTCTGTCAAGCTTCATTTATTGATGAGCAAGGAGAACAAAAGGGAGGACAAAGTAACAACACCAGTAGTGTTTGAGGCTTTTGGAAATTTTGCAAAGCCAATCTTATTAGAACAGCAGCAAATGCAGGTCCAGCTAACTCTTTGAAATCTTGCTGAACTCTATTGAAGAAATTTTTTTGAGTACCTCCAGAGATTCTATCAATAATATGGAACTCACCAGAAAGATGCTGATGCTGATGCTGATGCCGATGATGATTCACATCAGGTTCACATCTCCATTTATGAATCCAATTTCTCAGGATACAGATCGAAGCTCTCTTTCACTTCAGTGGACAAATCCCAAAAAGAATCAATGGCAAAGTTGTGGTTGTGACTTCTTACCAAACTTCAGCAACATGTGCTCCTCCATCCCAATCTACTCAATCTGCAATCCAACATTCTTCTTGACATTGAACTCTTTTGCAATAAAGATGAGAAAATGACCAAGCTCTTCCAATTCTTCAACCTGTATGGCATCAATAAACTCTTGGAAAGTGGCTCTTGTCCAAGTGACATGAACAATTCCATTCACTTGTTCTGTAGCCATCAACAAAGAGATATATCCTGCCCTGTCCAACCCACATTGAGTCATAACTTGAGATATTATTTCAAGTTGTTGTTTTGACCTCTCCAGATCAACACCATCCTTGATGTTTCAAATCTGATGCATAACCTCTTGCACAAGACTCCCATCTGCAAACTTCTGAAGCTGTATCATTCTGACATCTTTGGCACATGCATGATACTCATTGTCAATCCCTTTCACAATTTTTTTGTTCAAAGCTTTAGTTGTGGGCATACCTAACCAGTCATCAACAAAGCTTTGAAGTGAAATGCTTCTCTCCATCCTCTCTACTTTGCATTTCAGTATCTCCCTCTCCAACCTTCCAGTATTTGCCTCCCTCTCTAACCTCTCTATCTCGACAAGTTGTGCTTCTCTATCAGCTCGTATTGCAGACCCAACCACATTCTGACATGCAGTTGAACCGACTAATATCTCAGCATCCACTTCATCTAAACCCGATCCTCTTCTAACACCCTTCCCCTTGAGAATTACCTCTTTCACTTTCATCGCTGTCGGTGAGACACGGAAACAATGTAACTTATCGCCCGTTAGATCCTCCTGAGTCAATGGAGCTGCACAGAAAAACGTGGCAATCTCAACTATCCCTTCTCTGCCATAACAACCCCCCTCCTCCCGAAAACAACAAAAGACACTACTGATCGTCTTGAATCTAAACAAAAATGCAATGAAACTATGTTAATGCCCCCAACAACAAGAGACACTACTTCCCGTTGCCATGGCCGTTTCTTTGTGTATCCGTCGTCGTTGCTCTTAGAGCTTCCATCTGTTTCCCGTCATTGTTTGCTTTCTTCTCTTGCATCTGCAAACCATATCAAACGGTAGGAACATATATTTACTGGTGCTCGAGCTTCTCAAGGTTAGCAGTGCCTTCTTCGTCGATACCGTGCTCAATTTGATGACTTTTGAATTCTGCGAGCAATGATCAAGGGCTTTTCAACAGAGAAGCCTGCACACTCAGTTCACAGGACATTGTCTTTGTTTGTATCCTTCTGCCTCATGAAGACAGCCACTGAAGCCAAGAAGGTCAAACGTGATGTTGCAGTGTTTCCAGTGCTGTAGAAATTGCTGTAGAAATGCTGTAAACTAAGCCTGTGAATCAAAGGAGCAAACGTGCTGCTGCAGTGTTTCCAGTGTTGTAGAAATGCTGTAAACGAAGGTCATGAATCAAAGGATCATATGGATCCTTTCGAAATCTGCAAGAGCTTGCCGTGCACGGCACCTGTACCAAACATTGCAGTCCGAGAATAGAGCGCGTGATGGAGAATCTGGTTGAACGTTCTCCAATCACCCTTCATGCTCCCGCATTTTGGAATACATGTGAATGAGCCTATTGCCCAGACAAGCAGCGTGCTCACAACCACTTCGCATGATCTGTTAATGAGCAATGCCGCCTTACTTTTCTCAGCCATTTCCACACCAGATTCATGCGAACCCGGCGAACTTCACGTCACCTCTTCCATTGTTCCACATTTGCGCCACAACCCTTGCATTAGGGTTAGGGTTAGGGTTGCGTTCCGGTGCGAGATGTGTTACGCACAGACACACACAGTTTTTGTTGTGAAGGGGAAGAAAGAAGACGATGGGGGTAGCGCAACCATGGCCAGCACCAGTCCCTACACTGTCATGGAAGGCTTCACCCACATCTATGCAAAGCTCAGCGTTTACCTGCATCCCTCTCGTGCCGCCAATGTTCAGCAAGGTGTCCGTGAAATCATGAACTCTCTCCTTCTGCGGTAAAGTCTTTTTGATATTTTCAGTCTCCCGCTTCGTCTGTTATCTTTTCGGCAAGTTTGATTTTTCTTTCTGCGGAGCTGGGGAGCATCTTAAACGCGCTAACCGATAAGCTTTTCTTGCCTGGACTCTCAACAGAATCTGAGACACAATGCTGAAAGAAAAACGCCTAGGAGCTGGTTCTCTCCGGCATCAGGAGAGATGCAACGTTTAGAATGAGACGAGAATGCTCTTCTCTCGATCAGTCCGAATCCCTTCCTTCCATACAAATAACGTTTCCCCTAAGCCTGCCATTGTGTACCCTAGCATTTGTAAGGCGTTCAGATATAGACCAAAAGGCATGGCATCTCTGGATGCGTGCATGTCTTCAAGCAGTTAGGCTTTCTGTTCCCAAGGTACTGAAAACACAGAAAAAAAAGGTTTCCCATTAGCCTGCCATTGTGTATCCTAAGCACTTGGCAGGTGTTCAGAGATAGACCAAAAGGCATGGCATCTCTGGAGGCATGTCTTCAAACAGTTAGGCTTCTCTTCCCCAGCTACTGAAAACACTGAAATAATCTCAAAAAGATGATGAGTAAGTTTCCTGAGTTGATCTTCCAAATGCCAAGGTTATCATCTTTTGGCAGGTGGTGGCTTCCATTGCAGAGAGTGCCAAAGGCATGACTATATAGGCAACAATGGTACAGTCAATGGTGAAGATGGTCTTATCAATGTACCCCAGAATCTTTCTTGACCTTATTGTAATTAACGAATTCATCGAGAAATCAGTTAGTCTCATGTTTCGGGCAGCTGATTCCTGAGTTAGGTTGTCTATTTGCCTCAGTGTTTGGTTCTATTTGCTCTCAAAGTTGTCAGTTGATATGCAAATGGACATTGCAGGTATAATGAGGAATTTGAAGGAGTGGTGCTTGCATATTTGGACCCCAAAATCCAGGGGCGCACAGCAAATATATTGTCAGGACTGTCACCATATTTCCATGTTCAGTTGAAAGCTTCATTCCTTTTGTTCTCTCCCAAGATTGGCATGCTTGTAGGTATGAGCCAACATCCAATCAGTTTATGAGGTTTTGCTACACTAGTGCAGGCTGTCTTGTGGTGAATGAAGTAAGAAGATCCTTATAGTTGAACAGGCTTGAATTTCTGTGGTTTTGAGGTAATCACATGCTGCTGTTTGTTAAAGCTCTTTACTCCAAAGTTTTGAAGGAATATAGACTTTATTCAGAGAGATCAACTACCAATGAGTGCCCTGACACTGTGGAAGCCCTGTGATGCAACTGATTGCTTATAATTGCAATTGTAGTGCTCTCACTTTTTGTAATTAATGTATTCTAGGGTATAGCTTGAACCATTTCATGTTCTCATAATTGTCAACCACTCCTCCCTGAGACTCTTAAAAGGGACATTTCTGTGAGTATCACATTTCCAAGTTTGAACCTTTCTGCAGGCAATTGATTGAAGTTTTCTCTTGGGATTGAACAGAGGGGAAGGTGAACAAAGTGGAGAAAGACTATTTAGGGGTGGTGGTCTTGGGCCTCTTCAATGCAGCCATTGGCATTGCAGACATCCGTGAAGACCTGTACTATGATGATTCAGTATGTACTTATCTACATCCACCATCAGGAGCTGGTGAAGTCAGTGGGTAGTCAGGGCAGCTCATTGCTGCTATCCATGATGGAGGTGAAGGTCTGACACTTTGTGAGTGACTCTCATAAGGTTATGACTGGATTCATCATCATGATGTTACTTTCAAAGTGGTTTTGTGGAGATCTATCTGGAATATCATAGATATATGATCTTGTAGCACATAACTGCTTTGAAAGTTCAGGATTAGAAATTTGCTCACATTAAGGTTGTCTACATATTGCAACCTGTCACCCATCACATCTCTTGTTACAAAAATGGATTCAGTGAATAGTATTTTGCTATTGTAACTGATTTAATTTGTTTTCCTTCACCCTCTACTGCATCAGGGGGGCATGAAAGCCTGGCGGAGTGAATCAGACCACCAACATTCCATCAGCTTGGGCAGCAATATCCGCTTCGTTGTGAAAAGGTCTTCTTGCAACCCACTCTTGCTTCAGTGAAGAGGAATTAATGTTTCATATCAGATAGTTCCTGATCTGTATTAGTGACAGTGGGGTTTAAGTAGCACACCTTTCCCCCCATGGCATTTGTGCTGTGGTTTCTTTAACAGGCTTTGGTCTGTGATTTCATTCTCTTTGAAAACTCCTCTCAATTAATGTGGTCTACTAGTTCCAGTCTACAAAAGTTCAGTGCATTGTTGTATGCCAGCTCTAACCAGCTAGGCTTTAGAGGGTTATCTTTGGACAGAATGGATGTTATCAAACCTTATACAAGAAATCCATTTCATTGTAAAGGAAATCAGATCATGATAGATGTCTGTTTCATGTACTAGTTCATTCAGTTAAGAGTGAGCTAACCAAGCTGCCCTGCAGTGTGCAGGAAACTGAAGAAATAATTGACCTCTGTGGTTCTCTACAAGCGGTTCACACAGGCTGTGTCAAGTGGCTTGACCATCTAACAAAGGCAACTAGGAGAGAAGAGACTGCCAGTCCTCAGAGCAGGTTCTACTCCTACAGTCTTTTTGCTCTTGACAATCTTGCACTGGTGTATGCCACATGACATACTACTCTGCGTTATCCTATGCACTTTGAACACTCAGTTCATGTGGCAGTGTTATGGAATTAAGTGGATACAGTTCAGCTCACTCCTTTGGACAGCAACTCAAAAACAATAAAATGGTCTGGAATTGTTGCCCTTATGTAATGCCGAAACTTGACTTGGGAACTTTATTTGGGTACTGCAAGTGTGCACCTTTAACAGAGGCATTGGCTCTTTGAGGTGAAGGCCTTCAATTTTTTGCCTCATCCAAAGCTTAACTCATCATTCTCCTTTTCTTTTGTCACTTTTCAAATATATTGTCTGGCATCTTGTTTGTTTTTACCTCAAACCCTAAACATGTTTCCTTCCTACAGGAATTGTTGTGTTTTCTGAGTTTGACTAATTTGCCATGCAAAATGGCTTGACTTCTTTTGATGGCTGATTTGACTTCCTGCATGAATTTTGATTTCGGCTGTGACAGACCTTCAGAGAATGGACAGAAGAAATCAAAGCACAAGCAAACATCAAAAGAGGAGAGCAGACTGAAGGTTTCTGAAGGTGCCAATGAAGCAGACACAGTAAGCCATAAGAAGAGGAGGAAGAAGAAGAGGGACTTAGGTGAGGACGAGAATGTGACCACCCACAAATCCAAGAGGAAGAAGAGTGATGCTGGTGCTGGTTAAGCTTCCTGTTAAATATTTCACTGTGTGCATCTCAATTTTCTTGTTTCAATCTGGAGGATTTGTGTCATATCTATTTGAATTTTCTCATTCTCCCTTGATCATCTCTATTCATTTCTTTGGGTTGACGAGAGTCCAAAGGGGCCATCATTGGGGGACATTCCAAACCTAGTCAATATTGCATTTAATGTAATTGATACTGGCAGTGCTTGGAGCAATTATGGGTAGACATTGGTTTTTTTGCTGACTATTTTTCCTCTCAAACATTTTGTTCCAGAGTCTGGACAAACTATGTCAGAAGCAAATTGTGTGTTTGAAGAAAATAGGTTGCATCAGGGTACCATGCTGCCTGCAACAGCTTTTACATATGCTTGTTTCTGTGTATCTAATCCTAAAATTATTTACCATGAGTTCAAATGTCAAATCCAGGGATCTCTGTTTCCTTCTGTGTTGTCTCTCTTGAGCCTCTCTTACTACAGATGCCCTCATGCTAGGCTCTCATTGATGCCATTCTCATACGACTCCACTTTTCAATAATACTTCCAAATGTAGATGCCTGTGCTGGGTGATTCCATCTTTGAAACAAGAGAGGAACCTCTGCAGATAAAGGGTAGGATACGTGCACCCTAGACTGGACTTGGTGGTACTCAAAACTAATAAAAGAACCGGTTCAAAACCTTGACCACCAGCAGTTCTGAAATATCATGGACCTGGGATCTATGTATCAGAAATAACCATCTTGAAAGCTGCAGGTTATCAGATGCCATTTCTAATAACCGTCCAGCGATGGGTCCACATTGCAGACAGTACCAAAAAAAGTATAGTCTGCTTCTTCTTTTTCTTGTCTGCCCTTGGCCCAATCCATCTTTTTGGGAAAAAGATGGATCATTGCCCAGACAAATTCTGGGACTAGTTATCCACACTTTGGGTGTGTAATGGACATATAATGCCTCCTAGTGTCAATTACACACCCAAAGTGTATATAATATAACCCAAATTTTACGTGTGGGCAGCACATCTTGGTCAGGAAATCGGGCAGTCAGGGAAAAAGGAAGCAGACAGTACCGTGTGTGCAATAAGTACCCATTGCCGATTTTACCGTCCTCAGCTGAAAACAGCCACTGTTGAGTGATTATTAGAAACAGAAAAACCCCCGGCGGTTATTAGGGTGGTTCTTCGGATTCATACTTTGAAAACTACCAGTGCTGAGTGATTATTAGAAACAGATAGACCCCGGCGGTTATTATGTCATTCGTTAGGGTCATATTGTCATGGTTCTCAAAACATAAGGCAGCCAGTTGCGGAATATAAAACAGCCAATTCTTTTCCGGTTCTTTCATGAAAACCGTCAGTTCTTTAAGGCTTGAAAAAAAAAAAAGCCGGGATCAGCGGTTCTTTGATTCTGATTTTGTGTCAAAGAACTGGAACCAATGCTTCTCTGATTCTAAAATAATTTAAAAAGGCAGAACTGGTGACTCTTTGTAAAATTCAAATAACCAAACAACACTGAAAAAAACTACCTTCACACTTAAAAACACTAAGCAAGTTATAGCTGAAGTACTTCTGTTCGGTCACGGGTCACTCGCCATGCTCCCTCGGCGAAGGGAAGGGATGTCAACCACTGACGAGGAGGCTGCACCGCTTTTGTTCGGTCACAGGTCACTAGACCTGTTCGGTGAAGGGATATGGTTTACTGCTGTTTTAGCCTACACCTCAGTGTAGACTTTGGTGTGTACGGTCATGAACGGATGATGGCTCCTGGGGCATGAAGGCGGGAGGGACAAGTGGTGGGATGACAGAGGCTCACCAAGACAGAGAGAAACGGCTCAACCTTGGGTTCCGGTTACGAGGTTCCAGCGTTGTTATGCAGTTTCAGCGTTGCTTTGCAAGGGAAACTTGGGACGCTTTGAGCCTGCTGCCTCTGCACTATCCAGCCCACCACCTTCCCACAGACTTTGCTTTTTGCTGTTTGTCCAGGGGAGGGGGGGCGGCCAAGTTTTTTTGACTGGTTGTTGCAGTTACGGTTGGTCCGATGGCTGAAATTGGTAGCCCTGGCAGCCAAGACAGCCCTCACTCAGATGACTACGGCAACAACCAGGGTGGAGGCGACCGGAGCAATTCCAGCGTGCGAGAGCAGGATCGCTTCCTACCCATTGCCAACATCAGCCGTATCATGAAGAAGGCGCTACCAGCCAATGCGAAGATTGCCAAGGACGCTAAGGAGACGATCCAAGAGTGTGTCTCCGAGTTCATCAGTTTTATAACTAGCGAGTATCCACAAACTTTTGTTTACATGTCGATGCTATGTTTATGGATGGAGAAGTGATGATCCGTCAACCAGATTCGATTTCAGGGTCTTGATCTCGTGTCTTTCTTATGAACCTCCTGCCTCGAGTTTGTTGTCGGCATGGAAGTGAGGAATGCTGATTGGGGGGCGGGGGTGGAATACGACTAATTCGCATTACAGATTATTTTGTCTACGTTTTTTTTTTTTTTTCTCGTTTTTCTTGTGATTCCTTCCTGTATGGATTCATGTGGCGGGTATGTGAGGAGAGAGAGAAGGCTTTGGTATCTATTGTGCTTCCTAAATCGAGCGCAGAGCAAGCGACAAGTGTCAGAGAGAGAAAAGGAAAACAATCAACGGCGACGATCTGCTTTGGGCCATGAGCACATTAGGGTTTGAGGAATACGTAGAGCCTTTGAAGGTTTATCTTCACAAGTACAGAGAGGTATGGTTTGCTTAGCACACGAGGAGTTAGGTCTCTCGTTGCCATTTGTTATCAAACTACAAAAGCAATATCGGTGCTGACGTGTCTTTTTTTTTAGCGTGCTTGTCTTTAGGGCTTTCCTGCTCAGTTTTGATAACCTAATATTTTGAAGTCCTCTGAGTTTGTGTTTTCCGAGAACTTACTCTTCTTTGTTTGGCGTGTGCTTCCGGGATGGACTCTTTGTTTCTTCCAGACTGAGGTCAGTCACTGCTCTACCCTAGCACTTGCAGTGTCAATTTTGCTGTCTACCTTCGTTTCATGCCCTTTTCACCTAGAGGAAAAACCCAGCAAGTCGCCATATCTGTGGCTTATTATTCTTTTGGCAGCTCCCTTTTGTGCTGCTGTTCATGCCAAACATGCTGTACATGGATCCTATGGTTCTGCACTCTGGAACAATTCATACTTCAGGCACCTCCTCACATGACAGACACATCCTAGTTTTCTTCTTGGGATTAATATCAGCAATTTCCCTGCAAATTAGATGATGAAATCATGGATTCAAATCTGTCCTCTTCTAGTGTTTCAAGAGTCCTAGCTCATGGGTTCTTAATGTAACCAATTCACCAATGACTTGGCTGTTTTAGTATGTAGGCAATGTTGTGTCACACAGAATCTAGTGCTATGTGAATTTCCCTACATATTTTGCCTTGCATCTTCTGTGGTTATGCAAAATCTAATGTGTAGTCTATGTGGTGGAATCATAGGGGGAGAAGGGTGCACTGATAAACAAAAGTAGTGGAGATCCTGCCTCTGGGAAGAAGGAAGGAACTGGAATGATGTCACCAGGAGTTCAGGTGAGCAGAGCAAACTTCCTTCAACAGCTTTCTCTGGATTGCAGATGAGAGTTATGATGGATGCAAATGAATCGAGTAGCCTTGCGGCTTACTATGGCTGTTTTGGTAGTGCAGATGACCCAACCTGGCATCTACAATCCATATATGCAATCACAGGTAGGGTTTGCAAGACCTTGGTTCTTGTGGATATTTCTCTTGCTTTAATGAAAGAGATGAGTAGACTGGCAACACATTGTTTTCTCTAAGTTTTGAGCAGATTGTTATATACTTATCTACACCCACTGTCAGGAGCTAATGAAGTCAGTGGGAAGTAATTGCAGCTAGCCAGCCATTCATGATGAAGTTGATGGTCTGATATTTTGAAAGTGATACTCACAGAGCTACTGGTTTTTCTTTTGCCAGAACCTACAGAATGGTCACTTTCAAATTTTTTCCAGATTCTTCTCTTCAATGTTAGATGCATGTTTACAGTTTTTTGGTTTGTGTTACTTAGAGCTGGTTTACTTTTGTGATCTGAAAGCTGATATATGTGTCATCTTCCAACTGCAGAATTTTCCTCCACAAAATGTTTTTCTCTATGTGGATGTAGTGGCAATGTTTCACAACTGTTCATTTGTTGGAATGTTTTGATGCTGTCTGAAACCTGATCTTTTATGTTTGAGTACATGGATTACTGCTCTTGTACAGAGATGCAGTGACAAATGGCAATTTTTGACTCTCCCGCTCAAGCTACAGTTATGCTAAGTCCTCATGGAAGTATTTTTGTTCTTTGCTTGTGTGCAGATGGTGGGACCTGTAACCTATCAGGCACCTCATTACTAGTATCACCAACCTCTCTATCTGTCTCCATAAAAATTGTGGAGGTTTGTTCTCTTCATATGACATAGCAGCCCTGACTTCATTTGTAGATAGTCATCACTCTTGGACACAGAGTTTTGGGAGTTATATGATGTGCTGCATTTGCATGGTTTTTAAGATGTGTGCAACTCCCTTAGTTCTGTTTGCCTTGTTCAAGAGTTTTGGCTGGTGCATCATCTTATTTCTTGTTTAAATGTACACTCTTGATCTTGATGTGTGCCAGTGAATTGCTGGCAGGGCAAGTGAAGAACACGTTGATGGATTTGCTCTTTTCAAGTCACAGATTTGGCTCTTTTGTAAATCTTTGAGCCCAGCTTCAGGATTTACGGCTGTAGGAAGTCATGAGATGTAAATCTTTGTAAAAGCATTTAACTTTAGCAGTGATAACCTGGGAGTTAACCAAGAAACTTGTATTGGTTCTTTAGCATGAGGAGTGAGAGAAAGGGTATCTTTTGAAGAGGATGGTGGTGGTATGAGGCAAACAAGGCTAGAACTTGGTGTCTTTTGCAGGCCTCAGCTTCTTGTGTTTCTTTGTGAGGAACTGTCTTCTTGAATTTGAAATCTCAAGAAACTACTAGAGTTTAGTGAGCCATACTGGTTGTCTGACAGTTTGGTGTTGAACAGGTGAGAGAGTTTTCACATAGCAGCTGATGTGAAGTGTGGAGATTGTACAAAGTCTTTGGAACCAAAGAGTCAGCATTTTGTTCCAGCCCTCTTTTTCTTGCTTCTTTTGACCTGTTCCTTGTTTGTTTTTCCATGTGCGGAGCACTGTAGGAATGAAGGAGAACCAGGAATCTTAGAGGTTATATCATGTTTGACTGGCATCCTTCACCATAACTTTTGTTTCTGTTGGTGGTTTTTTTGAATGCTTGATTTTCATTCAATTGAGGTGGTTCTTCGTGTCATATCACTCTTCTCTTGATAAACCATAATACATTGTCTATGAGATATAACTGTCCTTCAATTTTGAGTCTCTGTACGTACCTTCTTTTTTGCTGTTCCTAGGTGCAATGTGCTTTTTGCTTGTAGGATTGTTTTGCATCTATGCCTTCTTCTTGTTTTGGTTTCCAAGATTGTGGCAGCCTTATTAGTAGCCACAACTTGCAAACAAAACAGCTGCTGCTTTGTTATAGCAGTAATTTTTTTCAATATTTGGAATGTGCTATGAATGAAAATTTTCAGTGAACCTATGCTAGGATGATGCTAGGATGTTTAATATTTTTAAGTTCACTTATCACTTATATGATGTCAAATTAAGTAATTTTCTAAATTTTGGTGCATCTGACTCATATATGTGCAATTTAGATAAGTGTGGAGTAGAGTATTTTGACTCAAATTTATCATTGCTGTTAATAAAAATGTGTTGAGAGTAATTTTGTACAAATATATTTACAATATATTTGTACAATATGATTGCAAAAATGTGTTTGTATCCCAATCTACCTCACTCATTTCCCTACTCACCTCCATGAATATGGCAAGGCAAAAGGTAAATAGACATGCGTGTTTTCATGTACATGTTATTTATATTGCAAAGATGATGTTTCAACAAATTTGGTTAAAGTTGGACAACTTGAGATTTCATAAATTGTTAGTTGAACAACTCCAAAGTAGACTATCATCAATTGATTCTCAAGGAAAGAAGAATGGAAAAGTGTCTTTTCAAATTTGTTTTTTTACAGTTTTTTTTTGTCCAACACTAAAATTATAAGCAAATTTTCAATACCTTTTACACCAATTTGCATCCCATTTATCTTTGAATTCAATTCAATGAAATTTCTATTCCATTATTCCATTTAATATATTTGAATTCATTTAAGAATTTGAATTCAATTCTATTCAAGTTGCATGTAGTATCATTCAAGTGAAATTTAATTTTCACACAATTAATTTTTTCCATCAATTGATCTTCACTAGAATTGTGCACAACATCGAGCTGAAGTTATTATACTTGGATTTTGTGTTGGTACACATTACCTAATTATTTGGCCTTGCATTGTTGCACATTCTCAATGATAATCTATTATGGAGATGATTAATTCAATAGTTTAATTCCAATGTTGAGTTTTCTTATAACTTATATGAGGATTTTGCATAATCTTTCATATGGTCATCCATTGACAATTTTAGCTAATTGGAATGTGAAGAATCATATGAATACAACTATATCACTTCTTTTCTAATAACTACCTCCCTCCTTTCCTAATAACTATTTCATTCCTTTTATTTACCCCTCAACATATATATATATAACATGTGTTTTTTCATGTCCATACATAATATTTATATTATTTACTAGTAAATATTCTTGTCTAACAATAATCATAATGATAAATTATTGTAAATCGTAGGAGAACATAAGAAAAAAAAATTGATTGTCATTGGCAATGCAAAGCATTGTGGAGCCCAAGTGTTTATAGGGGTTGAAGCTCTGATTGAAAGGACATATTCTCAAGGATGGGTGGGACCTCCCCATGTCCAACTTCGTAAAATATCATTTGTCATTCCAAATTTGATAAAGGGAACTTCTTAGTTACCAATTCTAGCACAAATTAAGGCATACTAAGCTCCAAATATGAGTTGCAATTCCACAAATCTTCGTGGCATCAATGATTTGAAGAACTATTCACTATGCATTTCCTTTACATGACAATAGTTTATTCAATCTATCTATTTCCTTCAACATCTCACGGTCAACAAGCTTGACTACTCCACTTCCATCATCAAAAGGCTTGCATATTTAATATCCATATGGATAATGCTACAATCATGAATATATTTTCAAAGACCATGAAGGATTTGCCAATTGTATGTGCAAACTTGTTCTTCAACCCTTGGATATTTCTTTTACACAAGATGCCAATGATCCTTTGCTTACAAGATCCAAAAAGCTTGTTCTTTGTACTTTTTATCAAATCCTACCATGCCAACACCTACACCTATTGTTGTCCATAAACACGAATCAAATAACATTAGACCTTCATATATGGTGCATCACAACAAATAAAAAAGACAATCATTTTCAATAGGGAATCCAAGCCCAAAATTTTGTGAGAAACCGAACAAATAACCAAGAAAATGTCTATTACACTTGAACAAGCTTTGGAGTTTTAAAAAATCAAAAGAAAGATTTCAAAGCACAAGCAAAAAGGAACACCCTCAAACACAAAATAACCCAAACCACATCCACAAAAAAAGTGATTTCTATGATGAATCTAAATGCAATTTAGTTTAATCCTAAATTAAACTTAACCAAATGGATTAAGACTAAAACTCTTGACATTTTTGTGCCAAAAAACTAAACAATATTCTTAGGTTTTAGTTCACTTAGAAGGGCAATCTCTTGTTCAACTTGTAAAATATAGAATTTTAGGGTCATGTCACATGTGGATTGCTTTGTCAACATATTCAAGTGGTTGAGCAAATAGTCAAAAGATGATACAATAAACTATGTGCCATGAACCATTAGGTATAAATCTTGTCCTTCCATTATCCATAAAAGGTAAACCCTTATAGACAAAATGACATATTCATAATCTAACCAACAAAATTTAATTTCCTAACTAACATTTGTGAATAAATGTGCAAAAAGTTGAATTGTTCAAATCAAGTGGGTGGGGTTGATGATCCACCATAAAACTAGTGGAGTCTTCAAGGATTCATTGTCCAATAGTTATCTTTATCTCATATGCAAACATTATTCCTTTAGTAAATTGCAAAAAATAATGATTGAATAGTCCACATGCAATTTCACCTAACATGCTTGACAACTTACCTTCATCAAACAAGGATACCTCCTTCATTACAAAGAAGGATCCATTATTCCCAACTCCTTTGTACAAAGTTCCAAAAGATCCACACAATTGCAAGTTGTGTTAATTATTGTGAAAAATGTTGACTTCCTTTTTGCATCAACCAACTGAATTCCTTCCTTATGACCAACTAATACTACAAAATATTTCTTTTATATGTTGCATTTAAATGTTTTGTATGGTGAATTTCAACACTCATAACAAGTAGGATGTAAATTGTACTTGGTAGGTTGGTTGAATATCCAAGTTTTTCATATCTAACACATTTTTCCTAAAAACTTTAATATGTATTTTTGGTAGTTGATTATTTCATTTCGTATTTTTGTTTGGGGTCTTGATTGTATTTATTGATTTTCCATTCATTAGGCCCCTCATTGCTTCCTTTTTAAAATTCTCTTTTAATTATTTTTTTAAATTTTTTTTTATTTCAATTGACATATAACTTAACATTCATTAATGCACATTCAAACATTCATAATTTTTTTTCTATATAACTTCTTATTGTTGGGTTTTGATCTTGTAGCACATAAATTGTTTTTTCACCCTGCACAATTTAGTTTTGTAAACACCCCTTTCTTTCCAACACACAATTTCATAATTCCTCAATTTTTAATATTAACCATAGACTTTCTCCTCTTCAAATTGATTTTTTTAATTTATTGAAACTATCTTTATAATCAACCAAACTTAGAATCCTAAATTTGACCAAAACAAATGATGAGAATCAAATCACATGATGGGACATTAAGTGCAAGAAAAATTATGCATGACAAAACTCATTTTCACTCCCAAAGCCAAAATGAACTTAGTTGTAGCCTACATGTGGTGTTTTGCTTAACTTGTGTGTCATTGGAACTTTGCATGATGCATTTGTGTTTCATTGTGTTTCTCAAGTAGCTCAAGTCTTTGCAATGCAAGGTTAGTGTGAGGAGGATTAGTGTGAATGATTTCAAAAGAGTATGAATTCATCAAATCCATAAAGCTTGAAGTCATATTTGTTGAAGTTGTGTTGTTTACATGGAGCTTCCAACTTGAAGTTACATTATTACTACATTTCAAGGTTTAGCAAAAAAACAAGTACATTTCAATCCTCAAAAGAACAACACACATAAAAAGCATTAAAGTAGCAATTTCCTAATATGAGGCAAAAAGTTGGAGTGTTGTTGATGGAATGACTTCAAATTTTGATTAGGGTTGTGAAACATCTTTTGAAAGTATATAGGTGCATTCTGGTTGCTACGAAGTCTTTTTTAAATAGATAATTTTGTACAATTAATTATCATTTTAATATTCCTAACGTGCATCTCTAGTCCTTAGGTCTTACTAACTTTAACTTGCTTCATCCTCAAAATTTATCTCATTGTTGAAAATTTGCTTTAGATGAACAAAATATAAAACTTTGGATTATCAATGTTTATATTTAGGGAGGATCATTTTCCTTATTCTTGATTGGTTATCATTTTATTTGGGTTGTGTTGTGGCATTTATTCTTTTCCAACCTTGTGTGGGTTGTAAATTTTCAATCAACATTATCTTTGTATTCATGTTCTACAAGAGAGATCATTATCATCTATACATTAACATGTTGATGTAATATTTTTTGTTTTAAGTCTATTGGAGGATTGATTAATCAAATCTTTTTTAATTTTAAAGTTTTCATCTTTTTTTACATAATGAGATTATTGAAACTAGGTTAAAACACTTGATTGGTTGTTTGTTAATTAGGTGTCAAAGATTTAAAATGCATGGTCTTTTATTAATTGTTACTAAATGGTACATTAAATCATTGATTTCTCCACCTAGACAATCACAATGACAAATCACAATTGATGGTTTGTTTTTAAGTGTCATTTGTTAAGGGGGTAGGATGAGTATGTGATTTTGGATGAACAAGGCAATTAGGATTAGGACTGATCAAGGAACTTTGTTAGTTAAAATTTTGAATTCTTGTTGTTTTGATCATGATGATGTCATTTGGGACCAGTTCAAAAGGTTAGAGTTTTGTAGAACAAAGAGGAGAAGATGAAACACAAAGTTAAAAAAAGAGGAGGAGAATTGTAGGTACTTGCAATAGAAAAACACAAACTTTGTTTTGATATAGCACAAATTTTTAGTGTTGTTTTGGATTTTTTTCAACAAAACATGGGATTATATTGTAATTTGGATTCATGTTTTCAGTAATATAAAGAAGCACAAACTTCTACATTGAATTTTATGTTCATCTTTTGTGTGAATTTTTTGTAGTATTAAATTATGATGAAATGAATTGTAATCTTATTTTGGAGTTTATTACAATGTATCCTAGAATGTAGATTATGTTTATATGTAATAACCATGAATTTGATGTTGGAATGAATGGTAGTGTTAAGTTTGTTGAAACTTAAGACAAAAATGATGAACATATGCATGTGAAATACAAATTTGTTATTATAATAGTGTGAAATATTATGCAGGAATTTAAATTCCACTTCTACCATTTAATGACCATCTTGTGGGGAAATTTTTTTTCTGTTATTTCATTTAGTAATGGGAAGGTTTTTTACAAATTTTGTTGTATATTATAGATGAAAGTGTTCAAACGAGTAGTGTTTTTTTTTTTTCAATTCAAAATTTTAAAGGGTATGTTAGAAAATATCAAAGGTCTATGCGGTTGACGCTGTAAGGACTACAAAGCAATCTAAAGATTCTGAAAATGAAGAATTATGAAACAAGATGAATCAGACAATGACCCAAAGTTTACAACAACAATTGGATTTGGAGGCAAATCAACAAGTTATTGAAAATCAAACAAAAAAAAAATCTTGAAAATGGAAAGGAATATGCAAGGCTTATAGAAACCCCATTTTGGAATTTGATGTTGGACAAATGAGTTTTGAGAATAGAAGAAAAACATGCGAGGCACATGTCGTTTTTACCATAAAAAGTGGTACGACGGGATGTATGGACTGTGATAAAGAAGGCACAATTCCAGAAAATAATTTCCACAAAGAAAGATGTAATCGACTACTCATTTGAATGAACGGATGTAGTATACTTCTCAACCACACTCTATGGTTCAAAGTTGTAGAAATCAAGACAGAGTAAGGATTTCTTTAGTACTTGATTAATCGGAAGAAATCTCAAGTCCAAAGTTAGTGACTAACCAAGGGAAGGATGTTACAAGAGGTACACAACCCAGGTTTGTGTATCAGTCTACATCTCCAAATTATTATGAACCAGTGAAACACTGGGAGGTGGATGAAAATACCAATTTTGATGTGTTTGAGGAAACTAAAGAAAATTACCCAAGATCATCTGAATATGTAAAGGTATAGTTGAATGCATTCGATGAAGTACCACAATCATATTCACATCAAGGGAATCTAGAGTTGGATCAAACAAGGTACACAATCAAAAAATGAAATCATGAATATGTGGAGTTAGAAATGATTAGATTACTTTCAAGGGTTTGTGCATTCTGTGAAAAAGAAGGATATGCAATCATGGATTGTCCTTTTGTGCCTTTTCACATCAGAGTAGGTATTGTTAGGCACGTGGAGTTACAGAATGTGACAAGAGCATTAATGGATCATCCATAACAAGAATCAAGAATTTTTGTAGTCCAAAACAAATTTAGAAGCATGGAGTTGGGAAGCCAATTGGGACCATAAAGTCGACAAATTTGTACATCTATTTAGACCAGGAACAAAGAACCAAAGGGGTATTCACATCCACATATTGCACCATAATGGATACTAATGGGTAACCATAAATTGGAACATTGTTAATATTGTGTCAACATAGCTCCACCAATAATGTCAAAAGTCGCATTTGTTGAACCCCAGAAACAACATGATGGAATAGGAGTTACTCAATCACTTGATGTAGGTATAACAACCACATGAGTGGAAACGGTTGTTATGCCCAACATAGATGTTGTCAAAAGGGGAATACTAATTGAATATGCAACAAAATTGGGTAGTGGATCAGGTGGAATTTTGATAGTAAGGAATTTGAATCGAAGTTCAACACTACCAACAATTGCTATTGGAGTTGTTGGCATACCTCAAATGGTGTTTACTAATTTGATAATGATTACTCATGTGAACAAGATTACAAATTGACTAATGATGAGCTCAATGGTTGTTAGAGGGTATAAAAGTGTAGATGTCACGCATCCAAGAGGAGGATACCGAAAACCATTTGTTATAACTACACCAATTTTTGATCACAGAGATGGCCATTATGTTAAACCAAATAAAGTAGTTCTTAAGTATCTTGATTTTAGAAAAGATGATGATCCAGATGCTCATGTTAGAATGTTCAATTTTGCAATAAAAGCAAATGCAAAAACTTTTGAAAAGTATATCATCAATGCGTTGTCATACGCTAAGAGATATGGCATTAGACCGGTGCCATAATTACATGTTAAAATTTCCTCACTGTATTTTTTTGAAGCTTACATATGCATTTTGGGAACATCATCGGAAAACTTAAAATGACAAACAAATATACATGGAGTTGAAGAACATGAAGCAGGAGGAGACTGAGAGGGTGGAGGTTTGCTATGAGCGAATTTAGAAGCTGGTTCATGGTTTACATGTACCAACCATAAGAAATTTTTTAACTATTGTGTTTAGAACGGGTTTGCAATCATACCTCACAATTTTGATTGCAAGGATGAAGTGGTCAACACTACAATAGCATAAGGAGGTAGCAATGTTGTGTGAAGAAGGTATGACTACTACAGAAGCAAGGAATGCACTATCAGTACCACATAATATCAAATAGGCAATACTAAAAAACATAAAGTAATACAGGGAAAATTGACAAACATTACACAAATTATGGGATGACAAATCACAATGTGGAAACATGTAGAAAAAAGAAATAACATACCACAATGGCAACCATAAAGGCAGCATAACCAAATCAAAAAACATAGAATACATCTTGATATGCATGTCACATTTGTGGTTTGAATGGACATAAAATGATAGATTGTCCAAAGTTTGTTGAGATGCAGAAAATGTTTCATGGGAAATCTATCACAATAGCAGAGGTTCAACCTATTGCTAAGAGATAAATAATCATTGCGAATGTGAATGTGATGGATGTTAATGTTACCACAAGAAATAAAGTAACTGAAAAACATATGTTGAAGGATAAAGAGCCAAGAAAAACAAAGAGCATTATTGATCCTCAATGGTGGAGACAATTCAACAAATTCAAAAAATAAAAACCTAGATAGAAGGGCCATCCACATCCATGGGGGAATGGAACACAACTTGGCTGAATATGTCAAATACTACTCCTGTGGACGCATAGAAATATCAAGAAGTAGTGAATTCACAAGGGAAACTGATCATAATAGAAAAGATTTTTTGGACATTGGTAAGTAAATGCTAGAAACAAGTTATACTTTGAAATCAAAACAATTGCTTAAAATAGCTCCTGAGCTAAAATTGAAACCAAAGAAAACTTAGAATGTAAGTAAAGCAACCACAAAAAAACAAGTTTGTTATTCAATACCTAAAGTAAGGACAGCTATTGTAACAATAGATAATCATATGGTAGTTATCCAAGTACAAATTGGAAATAATATAATAAAGGATGCATTTATGGATGGAGGTTCTAGAATTAATATTATCATAGAACAATTGAAATTGAGGTTGGGGCTTCCAAGGCCTAAACCTACACCATATAATTTGAGGATGGCAGATCAAACAACCATAGAACCAATGGGGTTGATAAAAAATATGAAGATATATGTTCATGGCATTCCTTACATAACTATGTTTACTGTACTTTAGAATAGTGTGATAGATTTTAATTATTCTATGTTGTTGGGGAGACCATGGTTGAAGGATGTTAAAGTGGCACATGATTGGGGAAGTAACATTATTACCATACAAGGGAATGGGACAATTAAAACAATTACAATTACCAAATATTTGGGAAATGAAGTAAGAAGACCAAAAGTGTTACTATGTTACGATTATCAAAATGGCATCACATATGAAGAAGAAAATATCATCTTTACTACAGAGCCATAATTGTTTTCCATAGGAACAATTAGTTTACTTGAGACAATTCAATATGTGAAAACCACATATGTGGGGATCATGGATACAAATGTGAAAACTAGTATTTTAGCATAGGGATATTAAGTACAAAGCATAGAGGAGAAGATATCTTGCAATAGATATGAACTAAAAGTAGCTCTGGAAGATAAGGTGTATCCAAAAACGTACTACAAACATCAACCAGGGAATGTTACAGTAGATGAAACTCTAACAAAAATCAAAACACATGGATTATAGATAGTTGGATGGACGTTAACTAAAGATCAACAATTAATGAAGCTTAATATGGGAATTGATACAAAACCACAAATGGTGAAAATTAATGCACAACTAGAAACAAGCAAGGTGTTGGAAGTGGAATAGTTGTTGAAGGAATTCGAAGATGTTTTTGCATGGACATACAAAAATTTAAAAGGGATTCCACCAAAGCTAGCAAAACACATAATTAAGTTGGACACTACTATTCCATTGACACATCAAGCTAGGTATAGATTAAATCCAAACTATGCTATAGCAATCAAACAAAATATAGATAAGTTATTAGCAGCTAGATTCATTGAATTTGTAAAAGAAGCTACATGGTTGTCACCCATAGTAATAGTACCAAAATAAATGGCAAGTTAATAATATGTATAGATTTTTAAAAACTAAATGCAGCCACAAAGAAAAATCCATACCCATTACTTTTCATAGATGAAGTGTTGAACACAGTAACAGGGTATGAGGCATATTCTTTCTTAGATGGATATTCATGATATCATAAAATATCTATAGCTCTAGAGGACAAATACAAGACTGCATTTGTTACAAACTAAGGGGCTTTTATATGAAAGGTGATGTCGTTTAAAGTTTAAAATGGACCTCCAACATATTAGAAAACCATGACCAAAACATTCAGAAAGTATTTGGATGATTTTATGAAGATATTTCTAGATGACTTTACAATGTATAGTGACATGGAGAGTCATTTGTAGAAGCTTAGACTATGTTTTCAAAAGTGCAAAGAATATGGCATTAGTCTAAATCTAGAAAAATGTGCATTTATGGTATTTTCAAGGATGAGCTTCGATTTTATTGTTTCCAAAAAAAGGAAACTACTAGATCCAAAGAAAATACAAGCCATAGTAAACATGCCACCACCTAAGAATCCCTAGGAGATTTGAGTATTCAATGGGATGGCATAGTTTTACAGATGATTTATAAAAAAATTTGTTACTATCATGGCACCTATCATTAAATTGATTAGAAAGACAAAAACTTCTCTTTGGATAAAGGAATGTCAAAGGCGTAAGAATTGATTAAACATAAGTATATTGAAGTATTGATATTGATATCACCAAACTAGTAGGTGGAATTTCATGTTCATATAGATGCGTCTTTATTAGTTGTGGGGGTTATGTTGTTTCGGAATGTAACATGGAAGAGTGATCAACCAATAGTGTATGTTTTTAGGTTTCCGAACAGAACATAATAGAATTATAACACAACAAAAAGAGAGGTTTTCTTTGCACAAGTTCAAACATTATTTGTTAGGCAATAAGTTTGTTTTTTATGTAGATCATATGGCATTGGTCTATTTGGTCAATAAACCACAGGTTTAAAGAAGAATAGCTAGATAGTTGTTATTGTTCCTTGAATATGATTTCACAATAATGTATAAACTAAACAAAACTTACGTGATTATAGATGCATTGTCAAGATTACCAAATGATACAGAACCCATAGGTGTGCCTAATTAAACCACAAATGCAAGTTTGTTTTATACATGGCTTGAATGGCTAAATGATGTAAAAGAATTTTTGAAAACATGACAAATTGAGGGCACGTTATCAATGTAGCAAAAATGAAGATTGGTTAGGGAAATAGAGCCTTTTACACTTAAGAATGGTGAATTGTACAGAATGGGTCAAGACAACAAACTACGATGATGTTTGACAACAATAAAAACACAAATGGTGATGAAGGAACTACATGAAAGACCTTCAGGAGGGCATTTTGCAACTAAATTAATGCAGAGGAATATATTGGATGCTAGATATTGGTGGCCAACTATGTATAGAGACGTGCAAGAGTATTACAAATCTTGTGATGCATGTCAAAGAACAGGAGGATTAGCAACTCAAAGTCTTGCAAAGATGGTCACAAGTTTTCCAGAGGAACCATTTATGAAATGGGGACTTGATTTTGTGGGGTTGATTAAGCTAACAAGAAGACATATAGGGAACAATATATTTTTGTGGCCATAGATTATGTTACTAAATGGGTGGAAGCAAGAGCATTAAAAATTAATACAACAATAATCACAACAAAAATTTTATATGAATGCATATTAACCAGGTTTGAATGTTCTTTGATTATAGTCACAGATTAGGGAGTTCATTTTATTAATGATGCCATCAAGTATTTGATAGATCATTTTTTGATGAAACATGTGAGTTTTACAACTTATTATCCCTAGGGGAATGGGTAGGCTGAGTTTGTTAACAAGATACTTGGGACATTGTTGACCAAATTAGTTAGTGAAAATATAACAAATTAGGATGAACATTTGTTTATAATGTTATTTTCAAACAAAACTGCATATAAAGTAGCAATAGGGTATACACCATATCAATTAGTGTATGGATTACATCCATTAATGCCCACAAAGTACATCATTCCGATTGCTAGTGGAAATGAGAGAGACAATATTCCAATGAGAGTTTAATTAGCAAAATTACAAAGCTCAAGAAGTTAGAGGAAACTAGAATGTAGGTTGTAGAAATTACAAGAGTTCAACAATGGAATAAAAAATTATGGAATCAACAAAAAAATCCAAAAAAATAGTTTAGTTTTAGTGATTATGTTCTATGGTTTCCAAAGGGCAATAAGTCACACCTAGAGAAATTTATTAGGACATGGTTTGGACCATATAAATTATAGTATGTGTTGGCAAATAACATTGTGTTATTGGTGACCACTGAAAAGTTTGAAATTAACCCTACATTGGTCAACATGAATAAGCTCAAACCTTATAAATACATGGAATCTGAAATTCAAAAAAAAAAACAACAGATGCTAATATATTGGGAACAGAGTGCAAATGAAGTTCAAGAGGTGAATTTTGACATAGGAAGACAATGAAGGATGTGAAATACAGAAGCCATAAATGAATAATGCTGAAGATAAAAAAAACAAATCATAGATCTAGTAGTGAACATAATCTTTATTTTCGATTTGTAAATCAACAATAATTGCAGAAATGCGAGAGTTGGGATGTAGAGATTTAAAGATGTTATGTGAGGTGTATCAATTAAATCAACAATAGTACTTGTTCAATTTTCAGGAGTATTTACACAATCATCAAAATTATGGGCATTGTCAATAGATAAATTAATACAGTCACCAAATATGTTCTCATAGTCAGTAGAAGATGTACAAGGCAAATGAAGTGGAGTCAATAATAATGTAGGGAGATTACGAATGTGGAGTAATCAAAAGATGAAATTTGAGACATTCATTCATAATGATGATGCAAAATGCTTCCACGTGGCTGTACAAAGGAAGCAAAAGCTTATACTGATGGGTCGTATTAATTTTGAGGATCATGTGTTTAATTAAAAGTCAGTGGGTAGATGAAAACATGAATGTGATGGGACGGATGTTCAAGGATGAAAAAAATGGGGTAATCATCGAAAGTAATCTACGTTTGTTGTTGGAAGTTATGCCCATTTTTGAAGTTTTGGAGTTCACAATAGTATGAATGCAGAAAGTGCATTTGAAAACTACAACAAATAACAAAGGAAAAATAAGTGTAAAGGAGTGAACACAGACGAAAGCAGGAGGGGGAAGTGAAATTGTTGAAAAGAACAAAAGTAAAAGAAGAATTGAGAAGAGCAAAGAGAGGAGTGTTGAATATTCAGTCATTGGTGGCAAGGTCACTGCCACATTCATCATCATCTTTGGAATGTGCAAAAGGGAAGGCGTATAATGAAAAGATATAGTTTACACAAACGATAATTCAAGACATAGATACAATTGGAACATTTGTAGTTGAGTTTTTATGTAGAAGCAAATGATGTTGGTGTGCAAGAAAGTAAACATGATCAAGAGCTACATCAGTAAATTTAATGTGCATTGAAGAATAGGAGGAAGACAAAGTTGAAGAGCAACATTTTGTGGAGGCACATATAGTGCATAAGGACACAAGGGAGGAAAACATTTTTGCGAAGGAAGAACAACTATCCACAGAAGTGCAGTTGAAGGTATAGCAAGCCATAGAGGTGCAGATAATGGCAAAAGCATAGTGAAAGGCAATGGAGATGTAGCAGCGTGAAGCGAAAGCGATAACAAAGACAAGACGCATAATCCTGGACAGAACTACACTTCTGGAGAAAGGTATTAAAATTCCAAACCCTGAGCGATTCATGTGGACACAAACAAAACAAAATTATGGCAAACATGTAGAGCGGATGGAAAACTAGAAGGATATTGTTGAGGAAGAAGACTAGGCTTTTAAGCAAGACTTGTTCCTTTGTTTCTAATGGGGTGGGAAGCATTGATGCTCAATGTAACATTGGAATTTCTAGACACATTCTTGATCAAGGGCATAGATATCTACTTCGGGCATAAGGATAGGTGTATGTAATCAATAAACAATTGATTGTAGATGTTTTTGGAGTGTGTGTAGAAAGGTATATAGAAGAACTAAAAGGACATGTTAGTAAGTCACTAGCAATTCAGGCATTATAGAGTTGTAGACTTGCACTTGCAAATTCCTTTACATATCAATGGAATGCAAAAAGTTTGGGTTTGCCATACTATGTCAGATATCCTGCAATTATGTCTATCATTTATCAGAGGGAAAAGGTACAATATTTTAACAACAAAAATGTTATTACATTAATGAAAATAGAGAAGGGGCAACAGGTCAATTGGGCATAGATTATATTCAATAGTCTATGTAGTGAATTGGATAGGTGGTATAAATATGTTAAGGATAATAAGGGGGATAAGAAAGGTACTTGTGAATCTGCATTGGTATTGGCAAAAATGTTTTAATATCTGTTTGTGCATCAAATGGACAATCCACAGAATCCACCAACCAAGGTTAAAAGAACTAGGTAGGAAATGCAGACAGCACTAGAGAACAAAAAGAAAGTTGTAGTAGACTCTCCAAGAAGTGCTCTTAAGAGGAAAAACAAAATTGAAGAAGGAAGAACTTCAAGCTCAGGAGTGAAGAGGGAACATGAGAGCACAAATTTGAGGGCATAGAAAATGATGAGGGGTAGAGTGGAACCATTTACACTGCCAACAACGGTATAGGCTCTGGAGGTAAACATTCTAAAAAAAAAATGGCTATAGGGGAGAAGGGGAAGGCGGTGTTATAAGAGGAATTGGATAAGGAAAGAATTTTTTAGAAGGGGTATAAGCATAATGTGGAAATTTGGAAGAAGAATTGGGCAGAGTTTGAGCAAAAAAAAAAAATGTTTATTAAAAAACTATAAAATGAAAATAAGCAGCTCAAGGGTAGCATAGTATAACTGAAATTGCAGGATGAAGAACTACAAAATTTAAGGCAAAAAATTGAATTTTGGGAAACCACAACGAGGAAGTGGACAAAGGCATTATTTTTTCATAAGAAACAACATGAGGATTTGGATAGTCAAGTGAAAACATTGACTAAAGAAAGAAGGAGAAAGAAAATGTTCTAATAGATTTGGAATCGATAAATTTGAAAATTTTATTTTTATTGTGGTCTGAAGAATTTAAAAGAAAGACAACAAATGCAGAAAGGGAGTAGTTAATGGAGGACAAAAAGGAGTATTAGAAAACTTTGTAACACCTGTAAGCACAATTGGAGAGGGCACAAGAATAGAAGAAGAGTTTTGATCCAGTTGGTATCAAGAAAAGACTAGAGGATTATGAATAAATGTTGTAGTACTATACTCTGATGAGGATGAAAAACAAGATGAAGGACTTTGAGGCAGAATTTGCAAAATGGTGGGAAATTGCAGGATAATATTTTACAAAGGAGTTGGAGAAGAATCTAACTCAACATAGAATTGATGAAATAATTTTAAAGTACAAGTTGGAAGCTTATCGAAAGAATTTTGCAAATTTCATTTGTGGCAATCTAACAAGTATAGTGGTATCGGGCTAGGATGAAGAGATAGAAGCAGGGCCTAGTGGAACAACTTAAAAGGAGGAAGTACAGACTAACGATTCACAAGACCTCATAAGTGGAGCAACTCAAGAGGAGGAGGTACAATTAGAAATACCACAGGACCTTAGAGGAGGGGGTTAGGGAAAAAAAAATTAGAATGAATTCAGGAACATGAAAAGTTGGAGGCTATTCCAATACTAGAATAAAAGATATCCAAAATATAGTATCTGGAAATAGAAATACAAATTGAATTAGTGGGGGAGGAGATTGGAACTGCAGAGCAAAATGTAGATATAAAACCACTAGTTTCTATGTAAATTGGGAATACGTAATTGTAGTAGGGGAAACATATGTTTAAAAGGATATAGAATACTCTCATTTCATGTATGTCATTTTACAAGGATTTGGGGATGGAATCCAAAGTACATATGGGGTAATGTTAAGGGGGTAGGATGAATGTGATTTTGGATGAATAAGGTAGTTAAGATAGGGACTAATTAGGGAACTTTGTTAGTTTAAATTTGAATTCTTGTTGTTTTGATCATGATGATGTGACTTGGGATAATTCAAAAGGTTAGAGTTCTATAGAACAAAAAAGAGAAGATGAAACATGAAGTTAAGAGAAGAAGAGGAGAGTTGTAGGTACTTGTAGTAAAAAAACACAAACTTTGTTTTGATATAACACAGATTTTAAATGTCGTTTTGGATTTTTTTCAACAAAACATGGGATTTATGCTATAATTTGGATTCATGTTTTCAATAATATAGAGAAGCATAGACTTCTACAGTCAATTCTATGTTCATCTTTTGTGTGAATTTTTTGTAGTATCAGATTATGATGAAATGAATTGTAATCTTGTTTTTGGAGTTTTTTACAATGTATTTTGAAGTGTAGATTCTAGTTATATGTAATAACCATGAATATGATGTTGGAATGAATGGTAGTGTTAAGTTTGTTGAGACTTAAGATATAAATAGTGAACATATGCATGTGAAATGCAAATTTGTTATTACAGTAGTGTGAAATATTCCACGTGAATTTAAATTTCACTTCTACCGTCATTACAAAGTTTTGCTTGAAGTCTAGTAATTTTTCAAGAAGCAAGCGATGATTACAAATGCTTTCAATTATCCAATCAATATTGTTAATTAGTATACAATTCAATCAATTGTAGTGAATTGGGTGGTTGCATGCCAGGTGTACACAAAAGGAGTGAAAATTAAATGTACATAAATTATGAAAAGTATCGCAACTTAAAATTCATTTACTTTTTTAAAATTTAAAAATTACCTTTAGTTGGATTGGGCTTTAAATTTAAAAAAAAAAAATCATGAATATCATTGCTTCATATTGGTTTTTTTGAATAAATGTACACTAATCATAATAAAAAAACCTGCTTAAAACATTTCATTTGATAACAATAGATTGTTTTTTTATTACATCAAAAACTCTATTTCAATTTTGTGGATAAATAAAATCAACACTTTGCCCAACTATAATTTGATAAGAATTATGATTCCCAACATTTGTTTTTGCAATATTAAGTCTTTATATAGCCTAAAAATGTACGTTCGAAAATGAAATCATGTGTCAATGTGCCACATCACAAAAAAAATTGTAGGCAAATTGTGTCAAAAGTTTAAAAATATGGTGTATTATGTTTGAATAGTTGTATGTGCAAATGTTTATTGAAAAAATTCAACTTATAATTTTTAATTCTTTAAAAAAAAATTGCAATAAATTTTATGTTACACAAAAAATCCAATTGGAAATTGAATATATTTTCTTTACAAAATTTTCACAGTAGTTTAATCAAATTAAGGTGTTAATTACCATTAATTATTATTAATTACACATTTTGACCATTAAATTATTTCCAATTATGTAGTATGCCACATCAATTTTTGAGATTAGTGAAAACTACAACACTATGATAGGATTTTCTGTACATTGAAGTGTGCAACCACCCAATTTTCACAAGGATTGTGAAAGGGGCCACTTAAGGTTTGGATTGCTTTGTGGAGTAGGTTAGTTTGGAACTTTTATTAGGGGGATCTTTCCAACTTTGATGGCTAGCCAAGATTTGGGAATCTAGTTAGATGGTAGTTTGCATTTTATTTTGTTGCCTTCATGAACTTCTTGAAGGCACAACATATATGTTTGCCCAAGATGTCCAATGACCACCTACATTCATGGTTTTAATCATGTTTGTGAAAACTTCCATCACTATTAAACTAAGATGGACATTTGATGTATACAACAAGCAAACCCATCCTTGGGTGGTACCATTAGGAACGCACATTCGTTTGAAAACAATGTATGTATTTAATTTAACTTTAAACATACAACTTGGCTTAAAATCTTTGTTTTAAAATAAATAAACTTGAACTTAGCTTTGGACTCATTGCTTGGTTCAAAAGTCATACACATGTGTGCATGCAAGCACTCTTTTAAGTAAAATTGACCTTTTTGGTCAATCTTTTTGTTAATCTTTATATATATGTGTGTGTGTGTGTGTGTGGGTGGTAGATTTCTTTCAACCTATAAACATTTTTGGATTTTAAAAAAAAGATACATTATAATATGTGGTTATATGGTTTTTTTTAAAAGAAAAAAATTGGTAAAAAATACTATAATGGAGATTTATGGAAGTCATGGTGATAGTTTTTTCTAAGTTAGTCAAGTCTTCTTGTAGACAATTCAAATGAATTTAACAAATTTAACAAAAAAAAGATGAAATATTAAATTTGATATTTCAATCCTTCCAACTAGGTTTTTTTTTTCCCAATTTTGTGATGTTGGTAAAATAATGATCATCCACAATGTGATTTAGCCAAGTTGGCTACATATTAAATATGAAAAAAAAAAAACACTTTGGCTACCTATTGAGACTTAGCGTAAAAATCTAACAATTTGGAAATTTGTTTTCTTTGAAATCTAGTGAATTTGGGCCATGTAGGGTACATATGAGGTCACAATTCAAAAAATTATGGTTATGGATTTTTTTACTTTTAATGAAGTTAGAGATCATGCCTATAACTTTGTACCACAACACATTAAAGTATTATAACACTTAGAAGGAAAAATAAAATAAGAAAAGCTCCCTTTTTTTTTAAGGTTTAAAATGAAAACTTAATAATCACAATTGTTTGTAAAGTTCATTTCAATATTAAAGATTTTTTTAAATTTAATATTTAATAGATGTTTTAAACGGTTTAAGTCAAGGTGGTATGAACTTGGAAATGTAAAATAAATTTTAATGTCAATATCATTTAAATGTTTTTGTTTCAAGCTCAATTTCATTAGGTCAAAATACACTTGATGTGAATTGTTGAAATGGATTTTCAATTACCCATTTTAGTACACCTTAATGTGATTTTTACTAATCTTAAGATGATGCACGTTTTACTCATTTTTATGATGAATGGGGTCTTATTGTGGAAGTAGTGGATTAAAACCTTTAAAATTACAATTACAAATTAATTCATTTTAGTCCTTAAGATTTCATGATCAATTACTATGGAATTAGTGGACATTAAAAAACATTTCCCATTTTATATGTCAACCATTACATTCTAAAAACTCCAAAATGGATAAATAGGATTCCCTTATTAGGAAAAAAAACACCTTCATTTGATCCAAGTGTGAGGAAATTATCAAGTTGGAGAGGACTTCCAAACAATCCATTGTTTGGAATATTTTGTTATATCTTAAGGGGGTTTTTAAAAAAAGGAGTGGTATCTCTAAAGGGGTGGCCTACTCTAAGTTGAATGTTGTTAAAAAATAATAACAATCACATGCTAACACTTGTTCAAATTGGTCATTGGCTTTAGTACATCAATTAATATTCCAAAACAAGGCATTACAAAACAAAACAATCTTGACAATCCATCAAGTAGGTTGGATCCTTGCCTATCTAGACTAGACACAATCGCATCCAACAATCAAGTAAGATTATTGAGCTACCCAATTTAGGGCTAACATATTGGAGAAAGGTATGTAAATTTATGTGGGTCCTTGTTTGTTTCATGAAGTTGTATGACATAAAAAACAAGTGGGCTAAAGCTTGAGAAACATGGCATTCTTCATGCTCCACTAATTTCTTGTTTATGGTTATCATGGGATGAGGCCAAGTGAGGCTCCAACCTCTTGTACATTGATGAAACAAATTGGATTAAAAATGCAAATGGAAACATAAATGTTGCACATTTTATTGTTTTGTTGAAAGTTTGCTTGTACCTTTTATTTCTCTTGTTTTGAAAGAATCTTCTCTTGTTAGGTTTATCTTGGACGGAAACTTTCTTTTTGTTTATAAAAAAACATATTGAATTTATCTTTTGTTAAGTTGTGAAGCTTTTTTCTTTTAAAAAAAAAAGTCTAGACTCTACTAGTTTCAATTTAATGTAATTGTCTCTTTTCAAATCTTTGTCTTTTTTCATCAATTCATCACATATTCCTTAATTGAAAATCTTTTTTTACATCAAGTTAGTTTTGAACATGTTATTTTATTTATTTATTTATTTTCTCTCTCTTTTATTTTGTCACGTATTTTTCCCATTAATTTAGATTTGGAAATTTTGTCGGTGGAATTTCTCCAACAAATTCATTTTCTTTAACAAATTGGTTGCTTGCATTTGTGTGTGTAATGAAGCAAATAATCTTTTATAAAATAGATTTCATGTGGAAAGAAGGTTAGATTTTGTGTTGAACTAAACTATATATGAAAATTATAATATGACATGCATGTTACATGTACTTTGAGTATAATTTCTCCATGCAAGAGCCACTTTCTTTCAAACAACCTTGATAAACATTATTATCAATTGTTATCAATTGTTTGGGTTTTAGTATGTGAAAGACTTGGAAAAACTTGCAAAGACTTGGATACATGACAAATATTTGGATAGAAAGAAAATTGCAAAAACTTGGACCAATTAAATAGAGAGAAGAAGGCATAAAGTGAGAAAAAGATAGAGAGAGAGAAACTTGGCTTGGACATTGCAATTTGCTCCCTAAGTTGGCGCTTGGGTCATCCTCTACGGTGAATTCAAAAGTCATATTTTTAGTCCTTTAAAGATCATTTTTGTTCAAAAAAAATCACTAATGAAACAATGATGCCAATTGGTAGCATTTAACTTGCCACATGTTGTATTAATGTTTTTATTATTCAAACTTTGTTAGAATGTGATTACACTTGGATTACCCTATTTCATCTCTAATGATTTATTTATTAAGGAATTCCATGTATTTAAGTGCATTAGTTATACCAAAACCCAAAATTCTACAATTTTTATTTCAACCAATAATAGTTTATTACACATTTGTGGAGCTATATTATTCAATGCCAAAAACTATAATGTTGTGAACACTAGAAAACATTATGTTTGAATGACATCACACCAATTTTAATACATTTGTGGAAACTTGCTAATAATGTATGTTTAGACTATGGATGGGGGCCCACCTAGTTGATATGTGTTGGAAGTTTTTTTAATTTCCATTTGCATGTATGGTAGGTCCAATAGATTCAAGTGCATGAATATTCAATGAGTTGTACAAAACTATCATGATTGAATTGAGAAAGTTAAATGGCTCCATTTTTTAATAGATACATATTTGTGTTAAGGATAGGGCAATGATATAACTTGAAGAAAATTAATGGGCTTAACAAACAAAGAATTCAATAAACAAAAACTAAACAACTTTATTGCTTGAACAATCCATGATTTCAGTTAATCATGGGATGGACTAGGAATATAAAAAACACAACTTGTGTTGGCAAAATTGAGAGGTGGTGCCTTCTGAACTTTTTCTTACACTATTCAATGGAACCTTCTAATATCATATCAAGTTTTTTTAAAAAAATTAAAATTAAACTTTCTATAAGTTTCTATTAAATATCCATTTGAAATTTTTTGTCAACCACATCTTTTATTAAAAACTTCCACTAATTTTTTTTTCTAACTACATTTAAAAAAAACTTCTATCAATTATTCTTCTAAAAACTTAATCTAGAAGCTTTTGTTAATTTTATGTTTTTTACAAAATTATAAGTACATTCTTAAAAAATATTTATGGAAATTTATGGAAATTCTTAAAAACTTCTAGAAAGTTCCAAACATATTTCTTATGGATTAAAAAAAAAACTTCTAAAAGAAAATTTCAAAGATCTTTTTAAAAACTTCTAATAATTTCCCCTATTTTTTAATAATTCATGACACTTATTTTACATAGTTACCAATTAATTAGGTTATTTAAGCTACCTACTAAGCCAACCTAGATGCATTTATAGTAATAACCATAACAAATGTAACCAATGTTTGGTTTTTCATGTTTTGAAATGATAATTTAATTTGGTGTTGAAATTGTTGGATTTACTTATATAACAACATTCACAATATATCATGGGAACATGTGAATAAATTTGAAATTAATCTAATGAATTAGAAACATGCAAAATCATTCTTAAAACACTACATTATAATTAGTGTTTTTAAAAATATTTTATTTTATTTTTGAAAATGACATATTTTTGGCAAAGTTTTAATGCAAAACTTAACATAATAATATAAAAAATTCTTGAAATATTTCAAAAGATTTTTTGAAAATTTTAATCAAAATATTCCAAAAATAAACAATCATAAAGGAGGTGACCATGGTTCTTTTTATCATGTTTGCACCCACCCACCAACCCTCCTACTTATTTATTTACATATTGAATCATAGTGAGATTCATTTTGATTGTCATTTTCACTAATGATCAAATGATACTTGGTCAAGTTGCCCAATCAAAATAACCCAAGATAAATTTAAAATAAATTTATTTAATTATAAAATATTGTTAAAAAAATTTGAATGTTCCATTTGATTAAAACCTTGTCCTTTTTTACTAGAGGTATCCAATGTTTGTTCAATTTGATTAAATGTCACATTTGAATAATAGTAAAAAAAATCATTTTAGTCAATTAAACCAATTAAAATGAACATGTCACTTCAACAACTAAGGCCTTTAGTCAAATGGACCAAAATTTTAATAAAAACAAACAAGGTAGTAAAATTGGACAACTTGACAAACCATGCATTTGTCATTTAGTGGGAGATTTTAAATATGTAAAACTAAAATTTTCCATCCTATTCATGGATAGGGTCAAGCCTTTGGTTGCCAATGACTTCATTTAAAGTGTTTATATAAAATGTTTACTTTGAACAAGTGTGCATTCTGGTTTTAATGAATCAGACATTTTCATCAATGGCCTTCATTTCTTTTCATTCAATTTTAGGACTTAAAAAAAAAAGTTTATGAATTAACATTTTAGATTAAGATTTTGGTTTTAAAGTTTATGACTAAGGTTATGGATTAGTGTTTTTCATTTGAGCTTAAAACAAAGGATTTGGATCCATGTTTTGGATTAGGGTTTTGGTGGCCCTAAGTTTTGGATTAGGATTTTAAACTAAAATTTTGGGTTCTAATTTTGGTAGCCTTTAGATACACCCTAAATATGTACCCCCCCCCTAGGTAGTTGTTTAACTAGATAACATTTTAGATAACACTTGAATATCCCCCAACCTAGGTAGGTCCTTAGGTGATCCCTAAATATCCCCACAAGCCACCCTCTAGGTGACTATTAGGTAGTCCTTTAAGTAGCCCCCTAACTAGCCACTGACTTAAGAAATCCCTAGGTAGGCAGCCCCCTTTAAGTAGGTTCTAGCTATCCCTAACCTAGGTAGGCTCCAAGGTAGTTCATATGCAGTCCCCAAATAGCCCTCGAGGCATTCTCTTAACCTAGGAAGTCCCTAACTCGTACCTTGAGGAGTAATCATGTTATGGATTTCATGGATGACTCAAAAACAAAGAAGCTTTGAGGATTGATAATCAATTTATAGATTTTATGGCCGAGCAAGTAGAGTGAGGCCCAGAGTAAGGATAGTTCAATGAGCTTCATTACACTCTTTTCTACAGGTGCACAGAGTTGCTAGGCCTAGTACGAGCCATCGCAAACTGTGCAATTAAGCTGACCCAAAACCATTTTGGTGAGCTAAACCGCCATACTTTTAACTTTTCTTCATCCAATTGTACTGCGCATCTCCAGCGGTGTTCAGTATGTGACTGACATACTGGGTAGGTTTTGCCGCTGTTGCGTGTAATTTTGAGTTGAGATTGTGAGTATGGATATGATTTTGCGGTCATGGGGAAAGGAATTTGTAACCCGAAAATTACCTGACACTCACACACTGACCAAGCTTGTGCCCAGGGTTTCTTTTAAGGAATTTGTGATCTAGTGAAAGTGGCAATTATTCACAAAGTAATTTAGCCAAATTTGGCTGCATACTAGATATGAAAGTAGAAAAAAAATCCGAATCCTTCTATATTCTGGGCTACCTGCTGGAACTTATCAAAAAAATCTGGCGATTTGAAAATGAAAATTCAAAATATGGCGAATTTGGGTCATTTTTTTCCAATGGAAAAAATCCTTTGTATATGTCGAAATCATACCTATTTTCGCCAGGTCGAAATTTGGCGAAAATTCGCCAGTAAAAGAAACACTGCAAGTTGTGCCTGGGCCATGTCTGTTCGGTCACGGGTAGCGGACCGTGATCGGTGAAGGATTGTTTAGCCTCCACCTCGTCAGTGTCGACTTTGATGTGTACGGTCATGAATGGATGATGGTCTCCTGAGGCATGCAGGCGGGAGGGACAAGTGGCCAGATCACAGAGGCTCACCAAGACAGAGAGAAACGGCTCGAGCTTGGCTTGGTTTTCAGTAGGTAGTTCGAGCGTTGCGAGCACGGGAAAACTCTCTGGAACGCTTTGGGCTTGCACCATCCATCCCACCGGGACACAGGCTTTGTGCTGGTGTCGAGGGGCGGCGAGTTTGGTGACTGTTGCAGTTACGGTAGGTCCGATGGCTGAAGTTGGTAGCCCTGGCAGCCAAGATAGCCCTCACTCAGATGACTACGGCAACAATCAGGGTGGAGGTGACCGGAACAATTCCAGCGTGCGAGAGCAGGATCGCTTCTTACCCATTGCCAACATCAGCCGTATCATGAAGAAGGCGCTACCAGCCAATGCGAAGATTGCCAAGGATGCCAAGGAGACGATCCAAGAGTGTGTCTCCGAGTTCATCAGTTTTATAACTAGCGAGTATCCACAAACTTTTGTTTGCATGTCGGTGCTGTGTTTGTGGATGGAGAAGTGATGATCCGTCAGCCAGATTCGATTTCAGGGTGTCATATGAAATTGCACATCCGAGTTTGTTGTCTGCATGGAACTGAGGAATGCTGATTGCGGCGGCGATGCAATTGATTCGCATTGCAAGTTATTTTGTCTACGGTTGTTTTGCTTTTGTTGTGATTCTTTCTGTATGGATTCATGTGGCGAGTATGTGAGGAGAGAGAGAGGGCTTTGGTACCTATTGTGCTTCCTAAGTCGAGCGCAGAGCAAGCGACAAGTGTCAGAGAGAGAAAAGGAAGACAATCAACGGCGATGATCTTCTTTGGGCCATGAGCACATTAGGGTTTGAGGAATACGTGGAACCTTTGAAGGTTTATCTTCACAAGTATAGAGAGGTATGGTATGCAGTCATCCTCTAGGATGAGTTTGGTTACTGTTGGAGTATTTGCACACCGGGAGTTGGTCCCAGTTGCTGTTTCTAATCAAATCAACATGCCGTTTCTTGCTTTTGTTATCATGCTTGGCTCTGGGACTTTCCTGATATTTGGAAGACCTGTGAGTTTGTGCTGCCGGGAACTTACATCGTTTGGGCGTGTGCTTCCTGGATGGACGCTCTGTTTCTTCCAGACTGAGGTCAGTAACAGCTCTACCCTAATACTGGCAGTGGTAATTAGGGCTGTCTGCTTTCGTTTCATGCACTTTTCACCTATAGAAAAAACCCTGCAAGTTGCCATATCTGTTGCTTATTATTCTTTGCAAGTTCCAAAAGTGCTGCTCTTAATGTCAAACTTGCCATTCATTGGATCCTGTAGTTCTACTCTCTGGAAAAGTTCATACTTTGGGCACCTCCTTATGAGACAGACACATCCTAGTTTCCCTGCAAATTAGACCATGACACAATGGATTTAAGTCTGTCCTCTTCCAGTGTTTGGAGATTCTTATCTCATAGGTTCTTGAAGTGACCAATTCATCACTCTCTTGGCTGTTTTTGTGGGTATGCAATGTTGTGTCACCCAGAATCTAGTACTATGTGAGTTGCCCTGCATGTTTCACAAAATCTAATGTGGGTCTATGTGGTGCAAACTTTCCACTATAGGGGGAGAAGGGTGCTGTGATAAACAAAAGTAGTGGAGAGGCAGCATCGGGGAAGAAGGAAGGAAGTGGAATGATGTCACCAGGAGTTCAGGTGAGCAGAGAAAGCATCCTTGAACACCTGTCTCTGGGTTGAAGATGAGATCTATGATTGATGCAAATGAATTGAGTAGCCTTGCAGCTTACTATGGCTGTTTTGGTAGTGCAGATGGCCCAACCTGGCATCTACAATCCATATATGCCATCACAGGTAGGGATTCATGAACTTGATTCTTGTAGGTGTCTGTCTTGCTTTAATTAAAGAGATGAGTAGCCTTCCAACACATTGTTTGCCCTGAGTTTTGAGGAGATTATTATATACTTATTATCCTTACCCACAGTCAGGAGCTGATGAAGTCAGTGGGAAGTAATGGCAGCCAGGCAACCATTCATGATGAAGTTGATGGTCTGATACTTTGTGAGTAACACTCACAAAGTTATTTGGTTTGTTTTTTTCCAGAACTGACACAATGGTCACTTTCAAAATGTTTTTCAGATGGTTGCCATCAATCTCAGATGTATATTGTTGGTCTGTGTTTCACATTAATTTGGAACAGCAGGAGGTTACTTAGAGGTCGTTACATAAGTCATCTCAAAGTCGATATGTAGGTGTCAGCTTTGGACTACGGGATTTTTCCTCCACCATTCTTTTTCTCTGTGGATGTAGTGACCATGTTTCACATCTGTCCAATTGTTGGTGTCTGAAACCTGATCTCTGATGTTTGAGTGCATGGATTACTGCTCTTGTACAGAGATGCAGTGATGAGTGGCAGTTTTTGGCTCTTTGGCTCAACCTACGTTCATGCTCAGTGCTCATGTAAGTATTTTTGTTCTTTGTTTGTGTGCAGATGGTGGGCCCTGTAACCTATCAGGCACCTCATTACTAGTCTCAGCAACCTCTGCTTTGGTCTCTGCAACATTCTTGGAGGTTTGTTCTCTTCATATGACATAGCAGGCCTGGGTTAATGCTTAGATATTCATCACTCTCAGACAAAGGGTTTTGGGAGTTATATGATGTTCTACATTTGCATGGTTCATGTGCTGTGTTGCTTGGTTTTTGAGATGTGTGCAACATCCTTAGTTTTGTTTGTGCTGTTCAAGAGTTTTGGCTGGTGCATCTTGTTTCATTTTTTGTTTAAATGTACACTCTTGATCCTGATGCATACCATTGAGTTGCTGGCAGGGCAAGTTAAGAACACTTTGATGGATTTCCTCTAATCAAGTCCCAGAGTTGGCTCTTTAGTAAATTCTTGAGCCCAGCTTCACGATTTACAGCTTGAGGAAATCATGAGATGTAAATCTTTGTAAAAGCATTCAACTTTAGCAGTAATTATCTGGGAGTTAGCCAAGAAATTTGTATAGATTCTTGAGCATGAGGAGTGAGGGAAAGGGTGTCTTTTGAAGAGGATGTTGGTGATATGAGGCAAATCAGAATAGTACTTGTTATCTTTTGCAGACTTCAGCTTCTTTTGTTTTTTTACAAGGAACTGTCGTCCTGAGTTTGAAATGCCAAGAAACTACAAGAGTTTAGTGAGCCATTCTGGCTGTCTGACAAAGTTGGTCATGAATAGGTTGAGAAGTTTCACCTAGCTGCTGATGTGAACTGTGGAGACTGTGCAAACTCTTTGGAACCAAAAAATCAGCATTTTGTTCCAGCCCTCTTTTTCTTATGACCTGTTCCTTGTTTGTTTTCCCATGCTGGGAGCAATGTAGGAAGAAAGGAGAGCCAGGAATCCTAGAGTGACATCATTTTTGTATGCCATTCTTCACCATCATTTTTTGTTGGTTTTGGTGGTTGCTTTGAATTTCATCTACATTCAATTTTAGGTGATAGTTCAAGTAATTTCAGTCTTGGTAGCAAATTCATCACAGGCTCATGTGCTTTCATTGGTACATGTACTGTTACTCTGCCTTAAGTATGGTTAGTGGTGCCAAACTTCCTAATTCACTATGATATACTGATTGAAAAACCAATTTTCTTGCAATTTTGGTTGTTGTGACACTAACTCCTTGAGCAAGAATCTTACTGCTTGGGGGCTACACTGAATGAAAGCATCAGCAGGGCATTGCCAGGACCATACGAGGTAACATAGGAGTAAGCTCTTTCATCTAAGGCACAATGTATTCCCCTTCAAACACAATTGCAATGTTGTGTACTGCATGAAAGCCACATTGGTTAGAGACCTTACTCAAGCAAACATGTACCCAGAAAGACTGATAAAAACACTACCAACATACCTGTGTGCATGCTAATATGATGATAAGATTCTATTCCACAGCTTACAATGGACAGCACATAGCACAACCATTGAGTATCAAACCTCCTGAAAAGCTCTCAAAATCCAACCTGACCATGAGAACCCTATGTGAGAACATAGAAGAGTACCTGTTGCTGCAGATGGTGAACCACCATCTGGGTAGTTTTCTTTTGCTGTGGGCTGACGTTGCTGCTGTACAAGTACTGCTCATTTTTTGCATTTGACTGAGTGCCACTTGATTTTGCAACAGCTGCTGCTCATGACCCCCCACCCCCCCCAGCATAACAACTTTTAAAACAGCCTACTTTGGTGAAATCACAAAAAACTATGTCCCAGTTCATAACCCCACATTCCAAAGACAGGCAAACTTGCAACACATAACACAATACAATAACCCACCAGCACTACTACAACACTACATAAGGAATACCACACATTGACTGTTTCAAAGCTGCTTAACAATGGTCTCACTTAACACTAAAACTCTAATTTCTCATTCCTGCTTCACCAAATGCAAGGATACAGAAGCAAATTCCTTCTGCTATATGCTTTCAACAAACATTCACAATAACTGCAGCCACTGAAAAAGTCACACTCTGGTACTTTTTAGCAGCTTAACCAGACCAAACTGGTAAACATGCCTTCCTGGCCTCAGTCACCACTCTTTAGTGTCCTCCATGTGACCTTTAGTCAGCTCCAAGTCCCACAGCACCAATGTAGCTTCTGCAGTGCCAACCAAAAATGTTTGATAGTACTCCACAAGCTGGTCAAGTCCCAATTGTCTTCAAGTCTTGCTGAAGAGTGCCTTCGCACTTATTTTAGACCCCAAATGCAGAGAATCCTCCTCCATCTTTGCCATATAGAACAACCCCATCTGTGAAGGGGGGGCACTATCACAGCTAGTGCTCTGTGCTTCCTTCAATCCAAGGTGCAAAACTCAATTCCACTTCAGTACAACTCACAAAACACATTGACACAAAATACATGAAATTCTTTCAACATACTGCAATGACTTGTTCTTGAATTGCAGATGGATTTCTACATTCTAAGAGACTCTAATCTCTACTTCACACATCAAGCATCAAGCGCAAAGTATACCTCTTCCACAACAGACTTTACAGATTCTCATCACATTTACAAGCTTTGGGCACCATTAGGGCCAACAGTCCCCTGCTCCAACTGGATTACTTTAGTGGTGGATGGTCTGGCACCTGATGATTTCTTGAATGTGTTCCTCTCGCCAGAGCTTCTGCCTGCAAGATGTGATGCAGAGCTCAAACCACAGAGAGTGGTGCAAATTAGAGAGGGAATGGTACTGGATCTACTGCAATTGTACTACTCATATGTTCCTAGTGGCAGTGGTCTTGTTATGCTGGCAGACATGTTGCTATTGTCAGGGACAGCTACCAGGTTTGTGGGATCAACTGCAAAATACTCACATGAACATTATCTACAACAAGCTTGGCATTTATCTCTCCACTGGACTGGCCCAAGTTGCTCCTGCCTCCAAGCAACTCTCAGAGCCCAGAACCTCATGGTCAAAACTCGATACTTGAAATTGAGGCAATGATGCTCCTCACTGAGTTTTCCAGTACTTCACCTTTTTTGCCACATGGATGCTTTAGCAGGGGTGTGACACAGTTGTACTTTTTCCGTCTTCTGCCAGCTCCTTGTCAGAAGTGTGGTCTGTTGCAGGCATGGCATAACTGTTACTTGAATGGATGGTGAAGTAGTACACCTCATTCCTTGAAGAGGAGAAAGGGAGCTTGACCAATATCTTGTGCTTACACATCCATTGTGTGTAGTAAGAGTAAAAAAGAAGAAGAAAAATAGAAAACTAAAGAAACCATGAAAGAAAGGAAGAAGAGAGAAAAGACCAAAGCTTAACCTGATCCTCTCACATGTCAATCATGCCTTTTTTATATTGGACCCCAAACCTTTAGACACACTCTTTGTACCTTAGGAAAAAGTAAATGTGAAGAAGGGTCCAATTCAAGGTTCAATTTGCTTCAAATTGGTCCCTGGGCTTTTGGTCCTTGGACCTTTATCTAAAGTGGCCCTTAATATCTTGAGCAAATAGGTGCACAAAAATCTGCCTGTTGAGTTTCTGTCATGATGTCAGCAAGCACAAGCAATAGGCCAATATCTATGCATTGGCAGTCCTGGAACTCAGACTACAAAAAGACAAAAGACTCTAAGAAATGTGGTGCTCATCACAAAATGTGGGATGTATCATAACATATCTTGGATTCTTCTCTTGTTTGGAGGTTCAAGTGAGTTTTTCTTCACTGGATGTAGTCCACAAGGTTTTGAAAACGAGCAGCAGAAGACCTGGGTCAGAATTCCAATCTGCCTTTGAGCAACAACTCTGTCCATCTCCTATGTGTCACCCCATATCTCTGTTGTAAGGCTAACTCTGCCAAGTTGGGACATTGTCAACAAGCAGGGACAAAGATGAATCCCAGGCATTACCGCTGCCAGGACTATACATCTGCAGTTGTTGTGCCTCTTAGTCCTCCAAAAGTCAGCACAATATGAAAGTTCTAAAACAAGTTTAGCCTTCACAGAACAGAAGTGCTGTCGGCATCTCCTACAATTGGCTCTGTTTCATTCCAACTCCATCTCCCCTGCTATGCTAGACCTCCTACAACATGCTTGCTGCATACAGATCCAGTGCATAGGTGGAAAGGCTCCATCCTCCATCCAAAGCAGGGACAAGTTGCACATATGCTCTCTGAACAAATGTTCCTTTGCTCAGAAAGGTATTTGTGGGTATGTTCATTGTCAAGGGGAGTTGCTTGGATTGAAGCCAACTCTGAAGACTTCAGACCAAATTGTTTTGCAATATAATGCACAAAGTTTGCAATCAAATCTTGATATGCAATGCATTGCTGAAACAGATCCTTACAACTTCATCGCAATTTTTTTTGGTCAAAACATAACATCTTACAACTCAGGCTCCTCCCTTGGATCCCAAGGTGAGATGCCCTGACAACAGGACCTTCCCCTATTTGACAATTCTTGTTTTATTGCTGACCTTTTTTGGGTGTGTATATTTCAAACTCATGTTTTGAGGAATATTGGGTGGGTATTCGAAATTATACCAAACCCACCCTGCAAGTTATCCAGGTGGGATTTTAGGGTTCAAACCAATGTTTGCTTGCCAGTTTATTGCTTTTTCTAATAATCACTGGGTAGGTTACTTTTCCGAAATTTATTTTGGGATCACATAGGTTATCAATGCCAATATAAAAAATTTGGGTAGTAATTGTCAGTTATGCATGAGATTAGGTTTTCAAATACTGCTTGAGAATCATCAGTTAACCTGCCCGTTATACATCGATTATAGGGGGTGAATGGTCTTGAAAAAAGTCTTGGAAAGGTGACCTCCCAAGATCATAACAATGTAGCAAATATGCATATTAGAGCCCACCTTTGAGTAGAATCTGAAGTATAAGGTGAGGCAATTCCCTGAGGAGCTTTCAGGATTTCCAAACCCATAATGGGGGGTGAAGTTCGAGTTTTAGCCCAGTGTCCAGAAAATCCAAATGCTAAAAAGCCTTGAGTAAAGTCCTAAGAATCAATGATTCAGATAATCTTCATATCAACAGCCAACAATCAGTTACACTAATAATATTTTCATGAGTGAGTTTACACATCAGATCCCGAGCTTTTCATGAAGCCAATTTAGGTCTATTTTATTTTTCATTTGCAATGCCCCAAATAATAACAAAGCTGCAAGAGAATTCTCAAATGCTTCAGGCACAGGGGAAAGCCTCTAAGTCACAACAACTCCAAGTGACTTTGGAAAAAATCATTTTTCATGACAAGCATCATGAGGAGAATCGTAGTTTTTTGAGTGTGGTGAGGATGGTCAGGAATCTAATACCTCACATCGAAATGTGACACAAAGGAAGGGAGAACCATTCTACTGTAGACTCTCTCCTCTTTAGTCTTCATGTCATTGGGTTTGATTCTAAAAGAAACTCCATGATCCAACACAGAGAATACAACCAAACCAGCCTCGCCTACCAAAGCATCACCTCTGTAACAGACTATTCCAATGCACCCTCCAGACAGCAAAAACCCAGCAAACCTTGATCAAATGGCAAGCATAACCATCCAGAATGTGCAGTTGAATTGGACAGTGAGACTTGCATTCACCATCTGACCAGGAAGCATAGTGAGCTAACTAGTGCTGGGTATGGCCATGCATGCTATGCAAACAGGAGCAGGCCGGGTCTTACATCCAAGCTACCAATCAAATATATTCACTACAAGTTAGAACCCCAGAAAAATCTATATTGTAGTTTCATTAGTAACCTTGACCTGTGTTTGGGAAGTAGAAGCTTATCAGATAGGTGCAACCTCTTGCAATTGCCCAATGATAACTATAATGCAAGTCTGGATCAAGGGATTCATTTTTAACAACTAGTTGAGAGTTGATGTAAGTATTAGTAGTGACAACACTTTCGTGCAGCATGCCAAATGCCATTGGACCAGTCGCATTAGTCCTACTACATACATGCTTTAGTGTAGCTTTGATGTTTGTATGGAAACACCTTGAGCAATGAACAAATTAGAAGCATTCAATTTGTGGGCATTTCAGAAAAAAGATCATATGAGCAAACTTAAAATTGACAATATGGAGACTTCAATTTATTATATCAAGTGTTGCATTGAACTCCTGTACCAACATCTCTGGGTTAGTTCAATGTTATTGCCCTAGAATTGATATTTGGCAAACATGTCATGAAATGAGCCATGTAACTAGAACATTGACTCTAATCCAATGGAATTATTGTGCTGTAAATGGGACAAATTTTTTTGTATAAGGATGTCTCCAAATCTGGTGTCAGATCACAGAACCATCGTTACCTGCATAATTTGACACATGATTTGATTAATTAACCTATATTGGTTTCAGGTTAACAAATCACAACATAAGACATTCATCATCTTCTGAATATCAGCAGCAGCTACAAGAGAGAATGGCCACCCACCTATATTGATACAGAACAACTACATCTGTGAATTTTCATCCATGAATTTTGCATCCAACAAAACAAAATGCAAAGAGAATCAAGTAGGAGTACTGACATTTGTATCAGTGCCAAGTTTTGGCCATGAAGCTTGATACCGACCATTGAGATAAAAGCCATATTCATATGCTGACCAGTTGCATTGGTTTACACATATCCAAGGGCCACGTTGATAACTAGGACCTTTAAAGACAATGAGGCCAAGACTTGTAGGGTGGTTAGTGGCAGTAAAATCGCACGTAAACAGTGTCGTCCCCCAAAAGTTAACCTCGAAACTGAATTGATAAGTTGCCAAGTAAGCAAGTGTGTGCACGCCTAGGTCATTGTCTCTAGAGTGACAATGAAGCGTCAGGACCTCCCCTGGCATTGCATTTGAGATGAGAACATTTGTTTCTTGGCACATCACAGGTTTCCCCATCACAAGTAGCTGCATAAGAACCACAAACACACAGGTTGCCATTGGCATAATGACTTTCCCATTGATCCCCTGATGAACAGCCATAGCTACTGTAGGACAGAGCTCTTTTTCCTCAGAGTTTGCCTTAAAGCGGCAAGGTATACTATCAGTCTTAAGACACACAAAATACAAATTGATTGTTGGAGAGGAAAACTAGCACAAAAGAAGAGAGACTGATGAGTTAACCTTTGAGTTCCTCTCTCTTTATACAGTTTTGACAAAACCTGTGTGACAGCCCACCTTCCCACCCCAGGTACACCACTCTATTTTTACCCTAGTTCATTTTAAGGAAATGGAAACTATTGGATTGATGTGGACCATTACTATGTACCATGGGTTAGCATCAAGCATTGTGATGTTAGTTTTTCACTCTCTAAACAAATTAGCTAGGGAACATGACAAAATGTTGTATCCACCAATGAATGGCACATTTGGGACATCACATCGCTAGCCAAAAAAAATTTGTGCAAAATTTCACATCTACATGACACTTTTTTTGGGGTAATATCACAAGATTTTTTTTGGATGCCTTTCAGTTTGTCACATTCTAAGGAGGAAAACATGGAATTCACCATATTTAGACACTGGGTTCTTGGAGGTTGCCAAAACATAGCAGGATTCTAGAAAATGTCTACTCTCCTCTTTGAGACCTGTAGCCAAATTTGGCTCTTTCCTCTTGTGGATGTTTACCACTGTGGCTACATCACAAAATTCGGAAAAAAAAAAAACCCCTGCATGTATAGTGATCAACATGATTTGGAGACATTCCTATCCTACGGGTTTACTTAGAACATGGGTTGCAATTAGTATTTACTATTGATCTTCCCCAACTTTGGAAGAGGCACTGAGTTGTACACTTTGTTTTAAAATGTCAAATCAACTATAAATGTTTGGGCTGGTAGATCTTGATTGGAAAGTTGTTAGTGGTGGACCCATTGAATGAAGCGTTTTTCAAAATGGCTTGAAAATGCCTTCATAGTTATTATGTACATAGATGTCGGGCTCAATACATTGTAATATTCAACTTCAAAACCATATTTTCATATAAAGTTATTTGGCAAAAAAGCAGCCTTTGATGCAAAAGGATCATTATCATGTGAACAAGTTAGTAAGTACATACTCCATAACTAGTTAAACTAGATTTAGCAGTAACTTTTTGGGTTGTAAAAAGTAGTAACTTATGCAGGTTAGGCTGAATGAAGCTCAAAGAGGCTAAGTCACTGACCAAACAAAAAGAAGATTTCTGTGCAAGCATAACTTACCAACTGGTAAAGCTTGCGGCACATTAGAGTTCTCCATAAAGTCACTCTGTCTTTGGGTCCTAGTCTGACCCTCTAAACCCCGTTTCATCCCCAATTCCAGTGTATCCATAAAGTAAGCAAAAGCTGAAACTGAGTACCAGTTGAGAAGATTTGCAAGACCTGATTATGAGAAGGTTTGATATAATGAAGAATATAAGAAGCAAACACTGTGCAGCTGAGGGAAATCCAAAACTGGGGGGGTAAAACTCTCCTGAGGACTAGCTTAGGTGAGACAATTAGTTTGGTGCGCTGTTTTTCCCCTGTGTACTGTTTTCAGCCTGACTTCTCATTTCGTCCCCAGTTTCAGCAAAACTGGAGCCCATTACCCCAGTTTGGGCTACTTTAGCATCATCATCATTTGCAAACCTAGTTGATGGAGTAGTGTTTACGTTTTGATGTTCTCTTGGAGTTCCAGAAGATTCCTGAATTGTGGAAAATATTCATTGTTCATAAGATTTTTGTTAAATGTGTTTTTACATTTGCTTTTATCTTTTCAGACATGCTCACATTTTCTTGACTTTAAAATTTAATATTCTGTAATCAAAGTCCTCTTTCATTTGTTATATATTGCATATATTAGAGTTATCCTTAAAGTCAGGCGATCAGGGGGCGAGAACGGCGAGTTTCGGCATAATAGGGCATCAAACGCATAACTGGGGATGAAAATTTTACGAAAGGAAATAACTGGGACCCAAACTAGTTTTGCCACCAATTTTCGTGGTAAACTGAGTTTCATCCTGTGTTTCCTTTTTCCTGAGCTCCTGCACTGCTGCTACATATATTTTCACTGCTCCTACCTGTACAACTATTATAATTACTCTTGAACCTTGTGCTTAATCTGGGTATAAACTTCTTTTATTTTAAAAAAATTGATGTTGAAAGATTAGTAACCTATCTGGATGATAATCAGATCATCCGGGTAAGTTATTAGATGTTGAAAATACAATACCAGGCGGTTATAAAATTTCACCGGTTATAAAATTCAATAACTGACTGGTAGGTTATTGTAGCCGGGTCTCAACTAAATAACCGGCGAACCCTGGTTCAAACCCACTGTTCTTGTGGACGGGTCTCTGTATCCGTGCAACGGCTAGTCTGCTTCAAACCCCCGGCTATGGCGGACGCAGATTGGTATCGTGTTTCTTCGTCTGCAGCGACCCCATGGCGGTGGGATCTGAAAATCTCGTTCGGATGTTGAACCCCATAGGAGAGTCTGCTCAGCTTGTCGATTCTGTTGTTGATGTCGAAAGCTCGCGCACCCCGAGCAGGAGGCGCTTGGTCGACTTCCAACTCGGAAACGACGCACAGAAGGCAGCGGAGGTCGGTGTCTCCAACAATGTATCAGAAACGATTGTCATTTCTGAAGACGACGACGAACCGACAGGTAGAGATTCTTCGAGGAACTGTTTTTTTTTTGTTTTGGTGATGTGGGAGGCGAGTGATCGTCAGGTAGGAATGGAGATTTAGGATACACACCGTGTTTGCATTAGGATTGTTGTCTGCAATCTGGAGCTGCAAGAGCGTCGGAGAGAGCATCCGATGCGATTGTCTGTTTCAGAATACTTGGCACGGTGAATCATCGTCAGGTCAGGATGAAGGGCGCCGAATGCGAGGTCTCTGCATGCAATCCAAGCTGCACATTGTTCTGATCGATCCAGGATTTTTTTTCCCCCTAGGAAAATTGTTCGCAATCAGCAGATGATAGATATATTTGCGAGGTCTTCGATCGTGAAACAGTTTTCAAGAAGAGAACCTCATGCAGAGCCTTTGACGCCATGTAAATTCTACTGCAACCGGTGACGCAGTTTTACTTAGGAACCTCTCTGTAACAGGCTCTCTCCGCAAAGACTCTGATGAAGCGAACATCTAATCTGGTGCAGATCCAGAGATTGCGATTGTCGTGGAAAAAGGCGAGGGAAGATACAAGAACAGAGAGGGGAAGGAAAAGGCAATAGGCTCTCGGCAGCTTCTGGATGCGTTGCCGAAGACGCCGAGACTTCGACGCGCTACGTCAAGAGCAGAGAATGAAGTTGCTCTTAGCCCTGGGTTCCGCTCTGTGGCCGCGATGGCAGGCTGGGACGATGAAGCTTTGCTGCTGGCAGCTATAGGTCAGGAGTCACCTCTGCGTCTGATTAAAGGAGTGCGGGTGCAAGGGACCCCGGAACCTTCGCGTCACGAGAGGAAGCGTTGCGTTCGCACTCCTGGACAAGCCGTCACTCCTTTGAGTGCGGCAAGAAGGTGAATCTGCCACAACACCTCATGTATTATTTGCATTTTTGTCTAGAGAAGAAGCAGAAGCTTACTCCTCCGAGGAGAGGAGGAAGAAAAGCATAGTAGTCTTGCATCTGGAGTTGGAGGCATATATCATTGTACCCTCTTGCATGTTTTCTGGCATCCAGTACTTCGTTCTCGTGCTCACATGGATTTTGCAGGCGTAGAAGGTTGCGGAGGCAAGCTCGCAACGAGACAACGGTAACTCCGATTCCCATGGCACTTTTAAATGCTGAGCCTGACAAGAACGGAGGATCAGCTGAGCAATCTGCATCTCAAATATCTGAATATAAAGCCCAAAATGGTGAGAATCTTCCCAATTTTTGTGGAGTGCAGTTCGGTAATCAGTATAGAGCTTGAAGGTCACCATTTTCCTCTCAAGAGCATGCCGTACAGTACTTCATGATAATATTCAAACCCAAACTCCGCACTAGATTCTACTTATCTGCCAAAAAGCTGCCGCTTCTGGACAAAAGCTCAAATCCACCAGATGTTCCAAACGTAGCTGGAGATATGGAATTCTAATATTATTAAGAAACCATTTGTGCTTCCACAAAGAAACAAAAGGAAATCACAATGATGCTTATGACCAGATGTTCTTGAGGAGCAAGAAGTGACTGCAGGAGCACAACAGAAGCCAAATCCAGACAGGCATGAGAGCAGCAAAAATCCAAAGGGACAAGATGTGGAGGAGCAAAGCACATGTGACAGTGGTGTTTGCTTGGAGCAATTACAAGAGGAGCTTACATGTGTTGTAAGGAAATCCTGGACATATGGCAATCTTTCTTTGTCTGTCTGATTTTGCAGATTAATTTGTGATCACTCCTTTGCTGTCATCTAAATCTCAGTGCTCCTGTACTACCTTAGATGTTGCAAGGTGGGCATCACTCTCTTGTGGGGTGGCTGCTTTTGTCAGCTCCTCCATTTTACACCAGGCTAGAAGAAGCAACAGCTCTACAATCAGTTTCCTGCATCCTGAATATCTGCAGTGTGGAGGTGAATGATGGGCATGCTGTGATTGTAGGTGTGCCTGGAGATTTGTTTGGAGCCATCTACAACAAGTTGTGGACACAGGTGTGCAGAATTACATGACCATGGAAGAAGATAAGATTTTGGAATGGAGCTTTGTACACACACTAAGAGAGGCTCATTCTGTTGTACAAACTGTAGAATTGAGATTGCTCCTAATAGGGGAGTTGCATCAAAACAGAATTTGCATGTACCTGGTTCTCAAAACATTAATCTGTGACGCTTTGGCAGTTTCTGCAAAGGTTGTTTGCAATCTGTGCTTCAGAAGTGTGGCTTGCGCTGCCCAAAATGCCGACAGCCTCTTCGGTATGCATGCGAACTTTCCTAGCTCATCACAGTTCATAAAAAGTCTGCTCTTATTAGAGCACTGCAATTTGCCACAAGGACCCAGAAGGTTGTACCTTCTTCTGCAGAGATATGAAAGTGATCATTTCTTGAATGTGTTTTTCAGAGGCAGTTGTGCAACTGATTGCCCAATCAACACAGTCCTTTGGAACACAATCCAGCTGCTATTTCCGAGAGAAGCTGCAGACCGAATCAAGGAACAGAAGAGCAAAGAACTGGAGAAGAAGAAGTTGACTGATGCCACTGGAAAACCAACTGTGAAAAACCTGCAGCATCCCACAGGTTTCGTGAGAAGAACATTGCGACCAGTTCCCTGGCGCCAGTTGCCAACATCAAACACAAATAACCTGAATGGTGCAAGACCCATCAGCAGTAATGGGTCATTTCAACGGGCATCTACAATCCTGCGGTCCTTACAAACAGCTGCTCATGTAGTAGAACCAACAAATGGACTCTTTGGTTCCAGAGTACAACAACAAAGAGGTGGTAGTGGTAATAATACTTGGCAGAGAAGGCAAGCTGCTGCTGCTATTAGTAGACAGGAACAGGAAGATGCAGCTTTGGCAGCACGGCTGCAGGAATCCTTCATTTAAGCTTGCAAGCTGAAGATATGATCTGTTTACACATGCCTCCTTATTATGCACCTTGTAAATCAGCAACGAAGCCAATTTTTGTGAAGAAGACAAACGAAAAGACTATGGTTAGTTCTTCCCTTATACACCCTTGCTTTTTTTAATTGAAAACTTGCATGTTGTTATGCAAGGTTTAGATTGTGCAGAGATACTACTCGTTGGGTGCAGAAATTCTTGCAGCAAAGTGTGCTCCAATGGCATCCAGCTTTTGCCCCACAACAAAATTATTGATGGGTGGGAGCATTGGGAGTGAAGAAGAGTTGTTGGGTCTGGTATGAGTAGCCACAAACTTTGTGTTCTTAAGGAGGAAAGTTTGACACCATTATGGCTTGTTTTTGTTAGACAGAGTTGTGTGGAAAATGGTGCACTGCATTTTGCACACATCAACACATACACTCTTTTTCGTTTGACATGCATAGATATGCAGGACCTCTTTTCTCTCTCCAGTTCTTCGACACTATTATTATACATTTATATTTTGTGCACTTTTAATGTGTAGACTTTGCCTACACCAGAATTTGAAACCCATTCTTTGGCACTGGAATTTCTTACTGTCATACCTGTTGATGAACTTTCAGAACTCTTAAGTTCAAAAACTTTTTTCTACTTTGAAACTTCAGAACTAATATTTGTTGTGGAGGTTCTTTTTATCATGCCTGTGACTGATCCTACTTCTACTACTACTACTACAACTAACCCATGTTTTCCTCATTGAAATTGTTTCTGTAATTATGCACACCAAAATGTGCACACAAACAATGCTTTTGTTTCTGTTATTGTGCACATGCTGTTACTACAAAATGATATAATTCTCATTTTATGTAGTTTTCATTTGGTCATGCATTTTGAGGAATGTACACCAGGTGTTACTGTGAACTATGAGTTCATTTTTTGAGACCTTCACAGAACATTTCCTATTCTTGCCGGTTTGTGCTTGCAGGGTTTGGTCTAATTTCTAATACCCACCCAATATTCCTTGAAAATAAATTGGCTGCCTGTTTTTGTTTCATTGTCTTTCTTGTGATTCTGAGGAAAACTGAGAATTTGAGAGAGAGAAAATGTGTGCCTTGTGATTCTTCTGCTTTGCCACAAACAAAACTTTCATGGGAAAAATGATGTTTGCTGTTGATAATATAAATATATATATGATTTTTCTAGAGAATAAAATTATGACAGTAAAGAGGAGTGGGAACAACTGTTGTGATATAAATTGTGAACAAGGGCCTCGCCTGTGTAGGTAGATCTGACGGTCAGATTCTCATGAGGCTTGAACAAAGTGAATGACATTCAATTGGGAGATAGATTATCTTGTGTGATAGATTGTTGTCTATTTCTTGGACAATGTGCACAATGTGAAAGTCTCTAGGAACCGTTGTGGAGCTGTAGAAATGTCCCACATTGATGGACTTTTGCAGTCTATCACACCTCTTCCAAGAGTGCACTGGACAGAAACAATGGCAGTGCTAAAAGATCAGCACAGTTGTAAGTTTTCTTCTGTTCCTCTCTTCTCTACTACCATGAAAGAGTGTGGATGTTTGTTTGCGAAAATGCTTTTAATTCCCCATTCCCTGGATGCCCCTACTCTGTGGAAAGGTCTAGATTATATATTGTGGAGTAACTGCACAAATGCAACAAGAGATGTGTGTATGCCACAAAGCTGCATCACTTTCAGGGGGGGATGAAGGTGATTGCCTTCTTCCACACAAGGCAGGATGGCTCATCAACAGATCATAAAATTCAGATGTGAGGATAGTTTGTTTGTGGGTGAGTAGGCTCATTGACATGTATGCCAATTACAAGAGCATTTATGGAGGGTGACAAGATCCCCTCATGCGGTATGCTGTCTTGGACTGCCGTGTTATAGGCACATGTGAGAAGTGGGGAAGGGCAAAGGGCATTGGATCTCTGGCATGGCAAATGCAACAAGAAACTGGAGATACAGACCTCATCATGAGTTTTGGGGGGGTGTTCAATGCATGTGCTAGTGTAGTGGCACTTGAAGAGGGTATAGATACATATGACAAGATCATATCATCATTTGAAGAAGTTTTGAGTCAAATGTGTGGGGAATAGCCTCGTTGACATGTATGCCAAATGCAAGGGCATGGAGGATACTTGTAGAGTGTTCAACAAGACATTGCTGCCTTGTGGGCATTCCAACAGCAAAGCTGAACACTGCAAATCTAAGGCAGGGCAGGGGCAGCTCAGATTCATGAAATGTATGCCAGTGGGTTTGTGTGCAGACAAGCTTAAGGCAAGTGTGTTCTTGTGTGCAGCAGTGCCTGTGGTCTGTTGGCAAAAAAATATGAGATTTGTTTGGAGATATTGACCACACTGACCACCTCTCTTTGGCATTCAACACTAAAAGTGCAGTCCTCCACCTGGAGAATCAATGGCAAACATTGTCATTGCACTACTCCATCCACTGAATAGAGTGTCGTTCTCTGGCAAACATTACTCTTGCAGTCTTGAATTGTTGCAGCAGAAAGATGTGAATCTCTACTCTGTATTAGGGCCCCTACTAAAGAAATCCCTCTTCCTACAATCCTATCAAGCTTTCTGAATACCTATCAATTGATTTGGTCCAAGTATGGATGAGTATGGAATACCCTTTGCTCTTGTATTTTGCCTGGTGTTCCTCAAGTCCACATTGCAAAGTTGTCAAGTCGACATTTGACATTTCCACTTGGCCAAAATGCCAAGTTGCCAAGTTGCTTAATCCAGTTTGTCAAGTCTACTTTGTCAACATGATAGGTTGCCTAGGAGGTAGGTAAGTAGGTACACTATGTAGTTAGGTGGGTAGGTAGCTAACTAGTAGGTAGATAATTAAATACACTAAGGAAGTGAATAGATAAGTATCCTAGGTAGGTAGATAACTAGGTATTAAAGTAAGTAAGTTATGTAAGTAGGTAGGTACACTAAGTAGGTGGGTAGGTGACTCATTGAAGCCCCTCACCCTACCTTCCCCAACCCCTTGAAGAAGAGGGGAAAAAAAAAGTTTGGGTGACAAAGGAATGAATTTTAGGTATTGGGTTTAGGAAAGTTTTGGAAGAAAATTTCAAATTTGGATTTTACCCCTTGTCTTTAGGAGATCCTTATATTGGTCAATGATGTACATTACTAGGCCTAGGTATGTACAAGGTGTATTAAATATGCATATACAAGGTATATATGTATGTTATACCTTGAATATATCTTAGCTATGCATGCTTAATATATATTTAGATATATGAAGGATATGCATACTATAGATAACCTATTTAGGCTACCTAAGCAGGTAGGTGTACCTAGTATAACTACCTAGTATACCTAATATTAAAAAATCTATTAACCTACCTAAGTAGGTTATATACAATGTGCATAACCTTGGTAGATACCTAGCTAAACTAGATATGTGTAGCCTAGGGATGAAATATATAGTATACCTTGTATACACATACCTAGTACACCTTATACATATTTAGGCTCAACAACGTTAAATAAGGACTAGAATAGGGATATTCCAAAAATAAGGGGTAAAATTCAAATTCAATTTTCCTTCCAAAACTTCTTTTTACCTTTGTATTTCTTTCAGCAACACCTCCATGAAGTTGGGTTTTGGTGTTTCGTTGAAGTTTTGTTTACATTCTTATTTATGTTTTCTTGAAGCTTTTCCACAAGGTTTTTGAAACCTTCCAATGTTATAATTTTTTTTAGTTAAAATCTACAATTTACAAAAAAATTGCAAGGCATGGAGGATTAGGTTGAAAAATGCAAGCTCCTTGGAATGTCAGCTTGCCCATAACCATCTAACAACTAAAACAAAGGTATTACCAACATGCCTATTTTTGCGTGTAAATTTGTTCTTTGTGTTTGGTTTTGAACTTGATGCCTTTAGGTTGATGATTTGTTTATTCCCATTGTTGTACATATTAATATGTTTTAAAAACTACTTGCATTTGGTTGTGGGTTACCAACTTTTGTGTGAATATGAAACCAACCATTGAAATCAATTTCCTCTTTTGAGTTTTAATGTAAATTTTAGGTCTGATTTTTCAACATGTAGACACATATGCAACCCAACTTTGTTGTACTTTTATGGGGGTATTCAATTCATGTGTCAACATACATGCAAATGAAGATCTTAGTGCATGTATGATTATGAATAGACCATTGAAAATGGATAAGATTTAAATGTTTTTGTAGGAAGTAACTTAATTGACATGTATGCAAAATGTGGTGACAAGAAATTCCTTACAAGCTTGGTGATGTGTATGTACAAGGAACTTGTAACATGTTGGTTGAAGGTAGTCTAGTGAAATAGGTTGAAATTAAAACTTACATTTCATTAGTCTTCCAAGTTCATTAGATGTGAGTTTGAATTGTGAATAAATAAAAATGTGCCTTAAAGGTGGTTGTAAAATACAATCACAACTTACACTTAATGGATATCATGTTTGAACTTAGTATGATGTAATGAATTTCACAAGTGTCCATTCTAATCTTCGGTGGATTACATAGCTAGCTCATTGATGTTGGACATGTTCCATTGATCCCAATTTGAGATTATCTTAAACCTACCGAAGTGAAACACACCAAGATCCATACACATATATAATAAGTGACCACACCCACACCATACAAGGCCCACATTGCATTTCCACTTGAACACAACCACTCATGGACCACATAATGGAAACTACTAGACAAATCATAACACATAAACCATTAGATTTCAATATAGTGGACTAAACCAGCAAAGTGGGAGGAATAAACCATTGAACATGTGGTTTAAACCATTATATCAAGTGGACAAGGTAAAATATTTTTAAAATATATATTTTTAAAAGTTCAATAATTTTTTTTAACAAACCACATAATTGCCGTTGGACAAAAGGTTGGGTGGTTAGTGAATGGTCAAGTTGCCATGTGACCTAAACCACATTCCAATCCACTATACTTACGATTTAAACTATTTTAATGGTTTCTTTAGCAATCCACCCAAAATTGAGTTGAATGTATTATGAGCTAGGATGTAGTTTGTAATAGTGTAATTAGTTACCCTGCCTAGCAAAACAGTCAAATTTATCCAGTTTAATCTTGTACATTCATCCCCGACCCATTTATTTGATATTTCAAATGAAACCCAATAACCATCCAAATTATGGATGGAGATTCATCTTCATGGATAAAAACCTCCCAAAAAAATTCAAATCAAGTTTATTCCTCAAGCCCAAGCCTAGGATTCAAACTTTGCAAAATTCCAAAATTTTGAAGTTTAGAATAAAGTTGTGCATGTTTATAACACTAAATAAAAAACTGTCATTTGTAATTGTTGTATGTAACTAATTTTCAATTGCATGCAACACATGCAACTACTAGACCCCATAGTTACATCAGACAAGTTGCACACAACTAACAATTGCATCCAATTTTATGTATACAAATAATATATATGGTATGGACTTATATTTTATCAATATGTATTGTTGCAACCCTAACCTTGGGCTCGCGACCAAGGCAAAGGCTTGTAAGAGGGCGAGACAGGAAGGAGACCCGAGAGGCACATCTTATACTCCCAAGAGTGTAGGAAAGTGTGAGAAAATGAACCTTCACACTCCCAAGGCAACTCCCACTTGGGGAGTTAAAGTCCCGAAGGACTCATGAATTTTCAGGAAGCGATTATAGGGGTCAAAACCCATTTGTTTGAAGATCTCTTTATATCATTGAAAAGCTATTGAAACTTAAATGTTTAAAATGGGTTCGCATCACCCATTTGGACATTCAAAACACAAGTTATGGCCAAAAGAAAGGCCAGGAGTCAAATTGACAATTTGATTCCCGACCACTAAAAGTCAAGAATCGACCCGATTTCCTTGCGTGTAGGTAGCATGCGACATATCGTTGGAAAGCTCTCAACGAGGGCTACAACTTTGATTTAGACCTCATTGCGATCGAAGGTTTGCACACAAAGTTATGGGGCTCCAAAGTTGCAAGAGTCTCAATTTTGGCAATTTCGAGACTTCCATTTGGGAGTCCTGGGACAAAAAGCCATTTGGATGTGGGCCTTGTGGAAAAGCACAAAATATATTATAAGGGGGAAGGTGGTGGCTTTCCCCCAAGTTCGGGCCATGGTGAGTCTTGTGAGTTCGAGTTTGCTCGTGGCTCGTCCTAGCACCAAAAGTGCTTCAATTATGCACTAACCAAATTGTTCTTTGGTTTGTGCAGATCCAAGTGAGTGATTAAGTGCTTATCATTCTTCCTAGTCCCATCTTGGAGCTCCAGCACACCCCTCTACCCCCTCAAAATGCTATGAACCAGGGAACGTGCCTCAACTCCTTGCATTTCCGTTGTCTTTAGTCTGGACTCACATTTGAGTCCTTTAATGAGCCTGGGGGTGCGTCATGTATTATTTTATAGGGGTTGTCAATGCAACTAAAGTGCATTATAATCATGACATTTTGGAGGTGGTATGTGGTATGTGGCATGTGGCATTTGAGCCTTCTTTCAATATTCATCATTTCATTTTCCATCGATGATGTTTCATTAGAATTGGTTTATGTAGGATGGGATTTTGGTGATCGTCATTGTGATGATTCCAAAGTCATTCCAGATTTGTAATTCATTATATATCAAATTTCATTTTAGAATCATTTAAAAAAAAATTGTCTATTTGTATCTTGTTGTTTATTTTGCACCCTTTCAATGTTTATTTATTTGTATCTTGTTGTTTGTCTTACACCCTTTCAATGTATTTTTTCTTTTGATTGTTTGTATTTTTCTGTGAATTTTTTTAATGAATCAAACTTTCATTGGCATTTTGTTTAGCAAATCAAAAATGTAAAAATAATTAATGGAACAAAATGACATCTAGTGAAATTTACAAAACTATATTTTTTGAAAAGACAAAATTGATTACAACATAATTATTATGTCCACACAAAATAATTTAGTCATCGTCACTCATAGTGCAACACAACATGGAGCCCAAATTAATAAATTAGTAATATATGACCCACTGATAAAATGTGAATTCAATTTTGACACATGTCCATTTGTGAAGGCAATTTAAAAACCCATTGATTATTTACTTTTTAGTTATGAAATAGGTAGGTAGGAAAACAAACCTAAGTTAGGTATGTAGATTTAAAATAATATATTTTTTTGTTTGGGTTTAATTTTTAGGGTCAAACATCTTTCATTGGCTCATCCTAGATGACATTGGGTCCATGGTTTGTGAATAAGATTAATGCACCTATTTGTTAAAAGAAAAAATTGGAATAAAAGACAAAAGATATGGGATAAAATAATTAATTGCAAATGCAACTAATGTCATTGTAACTTATATGCAACTATTACATGGTATCTATGACATATTAACCTATTTTACCTATTAAATATATTTATTGTAACTAATGAAAGCTTATAGGTAATAATATTAAATGGTTAATAAATAAAATAAAACTTTAATAGTTATGATTACTTGTAATAATTAATAATATTATGATGTTATTACATAGTTTAAGTTAATAGCTAACTTAGGTTAATAGCTAACCTAGGCTAAGGTATTTATAGGGTACTTAATGTAGCCTATAATCCATAGGTAAACTAAGATAAATAATAATAATAATAATAATAATAATAATATACAGTAATGAATAATCATATTAGTAATTATAAGTATAATTATAATAAAATTTTAATTGTCATATATGATTACCTATAATGATTAATAATATTATGAATTGCCTAGCTTAAGCTAATAGCTAGCCTACGCTATGGTATTTAGAGGCTAAATAATGTGGCCTACTAATCATAAGTATTTTAATGTTATTAAAAATATTAAAAATAAGAACAATTAGTCAATCTAAGCTTTTAGTTAATTTGGCTTAAGTTTAACCTTAATTAGCATGGGTTTAACCATAGTAGTAGAGGTATAATACTCCTATACATAGTGTATGTAAATATATTGGGTAAATTAATTTAAATATCCATTATTTTTATGACATGTGTCCATTTTATACATCATTAATTGCATGTTAGTTGCACACACAATTCTATGACCCAAAAATTATATGATATCAATTTTTTAATTACAAGCATGATTAATATAGTTACAAATGACAACTAGTTACAAATAGTTGCATAATGATTAATTGCATATAACATGATTTCTTATAATGTAATGGTGGTGGACACATTTGTTAAAGTAATTATCACCAACCTCCTCTTCATGAAGTGATGGTGATTTAACTTCACACACCCACCATTGAAAGTAGAAGCTCCATTTGCATCAACATCAAGTTGTGATGACACTTTTGCTTGTCTATGAAATTGGCACCCCCAACAACATATGCATAGCCACCACCACAAACAAACAATGCAATGGGTGCAATTTCAACCGCATTCCCTAGTTGGATTCCAAGCTCTTACACGAATGTGCACAACACTTGTGATGGAGAGTTGCCATGAACTTTTGCAACAAAACATTGCCCCTCCAAAGTAGTAACATATTTGTGTGGCTTGTGAACAATGAACCATTGTTTTTTACCAATGCCAACTTGCATTGCAATGTGCAACTGACTAATAAACTTTAGTCCATATGCACCATCACAACCTTGAAAGTGATGGCATTGTTGACCTTGTTCCCATAAAAACCCAAACACCTTAAAGTTAGGTCCAACTTGATTTCAATTCCCAAGGGGTGTGACCAATGAAAATCAATTAAAAACTACCAAAATTACCTTTAGAGCTCCCAAATTGCATCCCAACTACACCTTTCGCAACAATTGCAATTTTTTTCATGTGTTAAAACAAAATAAATAAATTTAAGGTAACACCATAGACTAGATTGAATCTTTTGTGTGTTAAAAAAACTCATTTGTAAACCATAGGAATCCAAGTTCAAATACACATAAAACATAAACTTATTTCTCTTATGTGTTTTAGAAACTCAAAACACAAAAAATAAAACTCCATAGCCACATCATCGAAATAACCCCAAAATACAAAAAAACCCAAACTTTATTCACATTGAATTGAGTTCCAACAATGCATACCTTACACAATAGGGGCACCAAAACATTGAGGGTTGAAGGTGTTGGATATGATGTTATAGGACACCAAAAAAAATACATAAAGGATGTTGCAAGAATTAGGGTAAAAAAATTCTATATTTTATATATTTTTTGAACAAAGGGTTGTTGGCAATCATGGTAGAAAAGACATTGGGGATGGTGGTATGAGCCCAAAAATTACTTTTGAAACAATATGGGGCACTAGAAAGCACATCACAGGTGCTAAAAACATTAATGTTTTAATAGTTAAAAATTAAATCTCATATTTTAAAAGTAATGAAAGTGGAAATGATTTCATGGATAATCTATATGATCATGAATTACCAATGTTTGGTAATTAATTATTTTTTAAATAATTCATAAATATATTAATATTTGACTTTATGTCAATTGATCATCATAGTGTGAAGTAAAGTGAAGCTCAAGTTTATATTTTGTTGAATATATGGTCATTTAAAAGCATGATAGGAAAGACTTTCAAGGACATTGGAAAGAAAATTGTTTTTGGGACAACAAGGGATGCTAAAAAGGATGTCATGAGTTTAATATTTCAATAAAATTAAATCTCATATTCTAAAATTAATGGAAATAATTTCATGGAGGATTACCAATGTTTGATAATTAATTTTTAAAAATTTAAAATTTATGAAAAATATATACATTAATATTTTTAACCTTATGTCAATTGATCATCCCTAGTAATTCAAAGCAACATGAAGCCCAAGTTTTAATTAATGCCAAAGCCATTGATGTACTCCAATAACTAGTGGGTGCCCGTGACCTTTGGCTACTGTGAAGTCCCCCGGTTTCTTTAAACTTGGTTCGCGTTTTAGTTTTTTTTAGAAACTTTTAATTTTTTAATTTTTTAATTTTTATGTGTTTTCTATTTTTATTATTATTTTGTGATCATCCAGCCGGACGGACATTACATGAAAGGCATGCACTTTTTTTTCTTTTTTTTTTGGTAAGGGCCCACTCTTTCCAAATCAAGTTTCTTTTCCTTTGTCTGTTCCAAGATCTTTATTGTGAAGAAAACTCTCCCATACTTCACATGCAGCAAGGCCCACACCGACAGCAATTCCACTAGTACGACACACCCTTGTTAGCCTTGACAATGAACTCTTATGTGTATGGCAATGCCTTGGGTTCAAATTCTGGTGCACTAAAATTCTGTTTTAGGGTTTAGGGTTTTAGGGTTCCAAATTCGGGTGGACTTGAAAATCAGACTTGATTCCCATTCACTTCTTACTAAGGAATATCAGTGGCTCTGACCCACCAAAGTGGTCATACACGGAACACTAAACCCTAAACCCACTGCTCCTTCATCTTCTTGAGCGACCCTTCCTCTACTCATATGGTTAACATGGGAATGTCCTAAATGTTTTGTGAGCTGCAATTTAAGCATGGTAATTGTCCCCTCTGAAGACAAAATCAGGGTGTCCGACTCCAAATTTAACACTTGAGAGAGCTTACATGTAGGATGAAAAGGTGTTACTCAAGAAAGTGAAGGTAATGAATGTAGGTGCTCGTTCACCCACCCGGATGAGATTGGATGACTGGTCATCCTTTTAAAGTCTTAACCTCTAAACCATTGACACCCCACAAAGTGAGACTCTAAAATCATTGACACACCTGCCAAGTAAGGCTTTGAAATTATTGACACCCACAAAAGTTTTGTTATAGGCCTCGCCGGTGTAGTTGTGGGTTCACCCCCAACAAGGTTGGTACACGCCTTTCTAAATGTCCTCGACCTTGGGCCTTACCCTACATGTGCTATCCTTGTGCAGGACACATTAGAGGTTTTGGAAATGCCCCTCGACCTTGGGCCTTACCCTACTACATGTACTATCATTGTGCAGGACCTGTTAGGAAATGCCCTTGACCTTGGGCCTTACCCTACTGCATGTACTATCATTGTGCAGGACCCATTAGGAAATGCCCTCGACCTTGGGCCTTACCCTACTACATGTACTATCCTTGAGTGGGACCCATTAGAGGGTTTGGAAATGCCCTCGACCTTGGGCCTTACGCTTACTACATATACTATCATTGTGCGGGACCCATTAGGAAATGCCCTCGACCTTGGGCCTTACCCTACTACATGTACTATCATTGTGCGGGACCCATTAGGAAATGCCCTCAAACTTGGGCCTTACCCTACTACATGTACTATCATTGTGCAGGACGCATTAGAAAATGCCCTCGACCTTGGGCGTTACCTTACTACATGTACTATCCTTGGTTGGGACCCGTTAGAGGGTTTGGAAATGCCCTCGACCTTGGGCCATACCCTACTAGAAGTACTACTATCCTTGTGCAGGACCCATTAGAGGGTTTGGAAATGCCCTCAACCTTGGGCCTTACCTACATGTACTATCCTTGGGTGGGATTGGAAATGCCCTTGACCTTGGGGCCTTACCCTACTTCAAGTACTATCTTTGTGCAGGACCCATTAGAGAGGGTTTGGAAGTGCCTTCGACCTTGGACCTTACCCTACATGTACTACTATCCTTGTGTGGGATCGGAAATGCCCTCAACCTTGGGCCTTACCCTACTACATGTACTATCCTTGTGCAGGACCCATTAGAGGGTTCTGAAATGGCCTCGACCTTGGTTTGGGCCTTACTACATGTACTATCCTTGTACTCAACCTCACTTAGTAGAGGGTTTCTAAAAGCTAGTGTGTCGGGGGAGGGAGGGGGTGCAGAGGGAGAGAGGGAAATTTTGTCGTGAATGAAAGAAGCGTGTTAGCCCATCCTAAAAAATTTGTGACCGCGCGGCAATCATCAACCACCCCAACACGCAAAAGCAAAAGCGACGCAAGCGGGATCTCAAAAGTCATACCAACTTTTGATTTGATTGTCAGACGACAAACGCAAGCGCGGATAACAAAATAATGGAGACGCGGCTACTGTAGGTACCCACCCCCTTTCTTTGTTCCTTCCTTCCTTCGCCCACCTTTTACGCAACTTGTCGTCTTTCAGCTGCTGCCGACTGTATGCATTGCCAGACGAGTGTGTATGTGTTTTCACCTAATGTTAAAAGAGGGGGTAATGAAATGTTAAAGAGGAGTCAAAACTTTTACGCAACATCGCGTCTTTTTTCCATATCGACGATCTGGATGAGAGTGATCGGAGCAGCGTGATTGTGCTAGAGAGAGAGAGAGAGAGAGAGAGAGAGAGTGGAAATAGGTAACTCGTAAAAGGGAAGAAGAGGGAGGTTCAACCAGTTTTGTTATTGTTGTTGTTGGTGGGAAGAAACGCGAAGAAGACGAGTGTACAAGAAAGGAAGATGAAGAGGTGTTTCTGAAGCTTTGCGTTACTTCTTTTGGAGTCGGATGGAGCTGGGAAATTGGGAGAATGATTCAGAAGAAGTATAAAACAAGTGGGAAGCAGGAGGACTGAAACTAATATATATAACAGAAGAAGAAAGATGGAGGAGCAGTAGAAGCGGTTCACTACCAAGAAGTGACATTGACAAGAAAGCAGAGGAAAGTAAAAAGAAAGGCAATAGTCAGTGGGCAAGAGTGGGAAGGCACAGACAGAAAGTTGTAGCAAGAGAAGAAGCATATAAGGAAGCGAGAAGAAGATCGGGCGAAGAAAGGAAGGAAGGAAGGAGGAAACATGAGGAGATGTTGGGAAAATTTGTCAAAGAAGGAGACTGTGTGGATAATAATTGTGGTAGGTCTGGGATTGGGATCTGCGGCATTTGCGTTTGCAGCTCAGGCCACGCGTGTTAAGGTCTGGTGCCGGATTCTTTTCTTGTTTTCTTTTT